>Ga0207863_100041_pt1 | contig 122527 bp, 119 predicted proteins | sample CeladaPassaD2F12_FD_187497 | JGI IMG/M metagenome (GOLD analysis project Ga0207863, IMG submission 187497) | Cellulose-adapted microbial communities from the Joint BioEnergy Institute, USA - Passage D2F12 (SPAdes) (version 2) | ecosystem: Engineered > Bioreactor > Continuous culture >... | reverse complement strand
AGCACAACGGGCATGGCATTGAAAGGGCTTAGAGGATACTAATACCAGAAAAATGAAACGCCAATCCCATAAGGAAGAACACCAAAAGCGCTTACAAGGGAAAGGTTCTTTTCAAGTTCGCATCCAGAATCCAAAAAAGGTGCCCACACTAGCTTGACTCAGACGGAATCCGCTCCCCGGTTCATCCCGGGGTCCGAATTTGTCAGTTTCAAGTATAAGAGATTTGCCGATAGGGAACCTATCGGAATGAAAAAAATTCAATGAATTATTGTATTTTTCCATAAGGTCAATGTAAAATGGAGGTGATTGGCAAATCTTTTTGGAATTGGAGGTCTGCCATGTATTTTTATCCTGCTCCCTGGTGGCTGCTCGTCCTCGGCATCCCGCTCCTGGCGGTCCTCATTGTCCTGGAGATCCGCGCCCGCAAAAAAGGCCAGACGGTGGAACGGCGCAGTCCGGAAAAACGGGGCGGATAGACGATGAAAGTGCGCTGGCATCTCCCCGAAACCGCCGTCGTGGAAACCGCTGTCGCCGACGTGGAGCAGCTCCAGTTCCTCCTCAAGCTGGTCCGGCGCGTCCAGATCCGCAAGCGGACCTACCGGTGGAAGCGTTCCGAACTGGTGGTGGACGACGACAACCTGTACCTGTCCGTTTACGTCGACGAGGACGAAGAAGAAGCCGGACCCGGAAGGTCCGGGTCCGGCCTCAGATGCTGACCGGCATCGGATCGGATTTCAGCCTGTTTTCCATCATCCAGCTGTCCTCGCTGCCCATCAGGTAGATCCGGTGGATGAGCACGCGCACTTCTTCGCCGGGCTGAAGCTGCGGCTTCTCCGGCGACCGGTACGTCACCAGCCGGTGCGGCCCCACGTCCACCTCCACCATCCACGTGCTGCCGCGGAAGTGGAGCCGCGCCACCCGGCCCGCTTCGGTGGCGGACAGCAGGTCGATTTCGTGTTCCTTTCCGATCTCGATGTATTCGGGCCGAATGAGCCCCACGGTGTCCGGCCACGCGGCCGCTTCCTCAAAGCCCCTGAAGGAGGCGACGCCGTTCACCAGGATCGACTCGCCGATGAACCCCGCCACGAAGGGCGTTTGCGGGTTCTGGTAGATGTCCCGCGGCGTCCCTTTTTGTTCCAGCCGGCCCTGGTTGATGATCATGATTTCGTCAGCCACTTCGATGGCTTCTTCCTGGTCGTGGGTGACGAAAATGGAGGTGACGCCGACCCGGTCGATCATCTCGCGCAGCCAGCGGCGCAGTTCCTGGCGAATCTTGGCGTCGATGGCGGCGAACGGTTCATCGAGCAAAAGCAGCTGCGGCTGCGGCGCCAGGGCCCGGGCGAACGCCACGCGCTGCCGCTGGCCCCCGGACAGCTGGCGCGGATAGCGCTTCTCCAGGCCGGACAGGCCGGTCAGTTCGACCAGCTCGGCGACGCGCTCGCGGATCTGTTTGCGGCTCCACTTTTTGACTTCCAGACCGAAGGCGATGTTTTCCTCCACCGTCATGTGGCGAAACAGGGCGTAATTCTGAAACACGAACCCGATGCCCCGCTCCTGCGGCGGAACGTCGTTCACCCTGCGGCCGTCGAACAGGATGTCGCCCGCGTCGGGCGTCTCCAGGCCCGCCAGCATGCGCAAAATCGACGTTTTGCCGCCTCCGCTCGGTCCCAGCAGGCCGATCAGCCGGCCTTTTTCGACGGTAAAACTGACATCGCGCACGGCCTGAAACGTACCGAACGTTTTCCGCAGACCGACGACTTCCACCCGCATGCTTCCAGGCACCCCGTTTCCCGTAAACTGCCCGCTTGGCGTCGGGCTTTTTCGCGCAAATTCGCCACAAAATACGACAATTCCAATTTAATTAGTTGGTTTTAAACGCATCTTCACTGTATCAAAAATATAAGGAAATCGTCAACGGGTTCCTGCCCACCATCCGAAAGACGGGATAAAATTTTTTTCAAAATGGGGTTGACCTTGACGTTACGTAAAGGTGTAGGATCGGTTCCGTGGAGGTGAAAGAAGTGCCCTATACCGTGCAAAGACTGGCGCGACTGGCCGGCGTGAGCCCCCGCACGTTGCGATACTACGACCAGATCGGTCTGCTCAAACCGGGGGCGACCAGCGGGGCGGGCTACCGCCTGTACGGCCCGACGGAAATCGACCGGCTGCAGCAGATCCTGTTTTACCGGGAGCTCGGCTTCAGCCTGGACGAGATCCGGCGGATCCTGTCCGACCCGCGCTTCGACGCCCTCGAGGCGCTCCGGGAGCACCGCCGGCGGCTGCTCAGGCAGCAGGAACGCATCGGCAAGCTCATTGCCAACGTGGAAAAAACCATTGCAGAAAAGGAGGGGAGAGCAACGATGACGGACCGCGAAAAATTTGAAGGGTTCAAACGGCAGCTGGTCGAAGAAAACGAACAGAAGTACGGCAAGGAAGTCCGCGCCAAATACGGCGACGAGGCCGTCGAGAAGTCGAACCGCAAGCTGCTCGACATGACGCCCGGGCAGTACGAGGAAGTGACGCGGCTGGAAAAGGCCGTGCTGGACACCCTCGCCGCCGCGTTCGAAACCGGCGACCCGGCGGGCGAACTGGCCCAGCGGGCGGCGGAGCTGCACCGGCAATGGCTGACGTACTTCTGGCCGGCCTACAACGCCGAAGCGCACGCAAACCTGGCCCAAATGTATGTGGACGACGAGCGCTTCAAGGCTTATTATGAAAAGCGGCCGGGGATGACGGAATTCCTCCGGGACGCGATCAACATCTACACCTCCCGCCAGCCCCGGCAATGATCGGCGCGGCCGCGCCGGTGTTTTGCACGAATCCGGTCAAAAGGGTGAATCGCCTTGCTCTTTCGGGAACAGCTGCGCACGACGCGTCGCGACGAAATGATCAGCATTACGGACAGGGTGGCCGCCGCCGTGCGGCAAAGCGGCGTACGCGACGGCCTCGCCGTCGTGTACTGCCCGCACACGACCGCCGGCATCGCCATCAACGAAGATGCGGATCCGGACGTCAAGCATGACGTGCTCCTGCGCCTGTCCGAAGTATTTCCGTGGACGCATCCCGGATACCGCCATCTCGAGGGCAATTCGGCATCCCATCTCAAAGCGATCGCAGCCGGCCCTTCGCAGACGATCATCGTCTCGGAGGGGCGGCTGCTGCTCGGTCGCTGGCAGGGCATATTTTTCTGCGAATTCGACGGCCCCCGAACGCGGGAATATTTCATCAAGATCGTCGAAGGCTGACGGCGGACGCCGGCCCGCGGCACCCCATTCTTCGCGGCCGCCCCGCCGTCACGCTTCTTCGGCGATATCGTAGCGCAGGTTTCCGGTCGCCAGCGTTGCCCGGCCCTGGGTCAGGTCGGTGATCCAGGCCTGGAAGCGTTCCGCTTCGCCGGCGGGCGGAAGACACACCACCCGCACCCGGTCGGTGAACATGGTGTCGCCGATGCGCACGCCCCTGGCCCGCAGTTCGTTCTCCAGCCTGCCGTACCACGTGTAATCCACATCCACCAGGACTTCCCTGCATAACACTTTTTCGACGGGACCGGCCGCGTCGATGCCGGCGACCGCCCCTTCCGTGTAGGCGCGCACCAGGCCTCCGGCGCCCAGCTGGATGCCGCCGAAGTAACGCGTCACCACCACCGCCACGAATTTCATTCCCCGGTTTTTGATGACTTCCAGGATCGGACGGCCCGCCGTTCCGCCCGGTTCCCCGTCGTCCGACGATTTTTGGCACTCGTCCCGTTCGCCCACCACGTAGGCGTAGCAGTTGTGCGTCGCGTCCCAGTATTTTTTCTTGATCGATTCGATGAAGGCCACCGCTTCTTCTTCGCTTTCCACCGGCCGGGCGTGGCCGATAAACCGGGATTTGCGGATGACGAACTCCCGGCTGCCGTATCCCTTGACCGTCCAGAAACGTTCCAACATCGGCCGCCTGCCTCCCCGCCACTTATCATATCACGAGCCGGAGGCCCGTCAACCGCTCATCCCATCGCCGCCGCACTCCGCCTTCCGCCTCCGCACACCCGCTCCGCCCGCCGCCTTGTTCCGGGACCGTCCGGCACGGTACAATAGAAATGCAAGTAACTTGAGATTGTTCAATCCCCGGCATTTCCGGACGAACAGGAGGAATCGGGCATGAAATGGTTGGTCACCGGCGCCAACGGCAAGCTGGGCCGGGCCGTGGTGGAGGCGCTGCTGAAAACCGTGCCGGCGAGCCGGCTGGCGGTCAGCGTCCGCGACCCGGGCAAGGCAGAAGACCTGCGCGCGAAGGGCGTGGAAGTCCGGCAGGGCGACTTCGACCGGCCGGAAAGCCTGGACAAGGCCTTTGCCGGCGTGGAGCGGATTCTGATCATCTCCACGGACGGCGACACCGAAACCCGCATCCGCCAGCACACGAACGCGGTGGAAGCGGCGGCCCGCGCGGGGGTGCGCTTCATCGCCTACACGAGCCTGGCGGGGGCGGGCGCCAGCCGGCTGTTCCTCGCGCCGCCCCATCAGGCGGCGGAAACGGCGATTTTCAAGACGGGCATTCCCTACTCGATCCTGCGCAACAACTGGTACCTGGAAAACGAACTGTCCACCATCCAGGCGGTGCGGCAAGGCGCGCCCTGGGTGACGTCCGCCGGTTCCGGCCGGGTGGGCTGGGCGCTGCGGCGCGAATACGCGGAAGCGGCGGCGGCCGTGCTGTCCGGAAACGGGCATGAGAACACGATCTACGAGCTGTCCGGCCAGCCGCTGACGCAGGATGAATTCGCGGCCATCCTCGGCGAGATGCTGGGCCGGGAGGTGCCCGTGCAGCACGTGGACGACGACACCTACGCGAACATCATGAAGCAGGCCGGCGTGCCCGATGCCGTCATCCCCTTCCTCGTCGGCATCCAGCAGGGCATCCGGGAAGGCAACCTCGACGTAAAGAGCGACGACTTCGCCAGGCTGCTCGGCCGCCCGCCGACGCCCGTGCGCGAAGGCCTGAAGGAGCTGCTCGCTGCCGGCTGACCGGTACCGCGGCTCCAGGCCGCCACGGGCCGCCGCATGACCTTCCCGGCGGATCCCCGGCCAGCCGGCCTGAACCCGGTCCGCCGCCGCTTCCCGCGGGCCGAAGCGGCCAAAGTCGGCGAAAGGAAGGGTCGCCCATGCGCGACGCAAAGGAAAAACAAAGGCGGCTCCGGATTTTCGACCGGCAAGCCGCCACCTATGACCGCAACCGCGACAAAGGCTTTATCGCCGACTGGCGCAGGCGGCTCCTCGCCCACGCCCGCGGCCATGTGATGGAAGCGGCGGTGGGAACGGGGGCCAATTTCCCCTATTATCCGCAAGGGGTGGAGCGGGTGACCGCCGTCGATTTCAGCGGCGAAATGCTCAAGTACGCCCGCAGGGCGGCGGAGCGGTGGAACCTCGACTGCTCGTTCATCGAAGCGGACCTGGAAGAGATCGATTTCCCGCCCGGGTCCTTCGACTGCATCGTGTCCACCCTGTCCCTGTGCGCTTACGCCCGTCCGGAACGGATGCTCCGGCGCATGAACCGGTGGTGCCGGCCGGGCGGGCAAATTTTGCTGCTGGAACACGGGCTCGCTTCCCACCCGCTGGTCCGCTTCCTGCAGCACGCCGCCGATCCGGTCAACCTCCGCGTGGCCGGCTGCCACCTGAACCGGGACATCGACGGGCTGTTCGCCGCGTCCGGCCTGCGGGTGATCGAGCAGGACCGCCGCTGGCTGGGCGCCATCCGCCTCATCCGGGCCGAGCCGGGGCCGCTTCCGCCGGACTCATTCTGACGTGCGGCGCGGCTTCCTGCAGCTTCTCGAGAAACTCCTCTTCCCGTTCAGGCGACACGTCCACATAATTCCACCGGCCGTAATGGATCCGCAGCCTGCTTTTGGACAGCGCCGTCGCTCCTTCGCGGGATGTGACGGGCTCGATTTTGACGATGCTGTCCAACGGAATGGTTTTGCGCAGAAAAATGCCGCCCCTCACCTTCAGCTGCCCCTGGCCGATGATGTACTCGGTCCCGGTCACATAGGATTGCGCAAACAGTCCCGTCGCCGCGGCATACAGGAAAAAGACGATCTTGTATCCCGGGGACTCATCCGAAAACGCGACGAACACGGCCAAAGCGTAACAGACCAGGGCGGCCGCCCAGAAAAACGGGTTCACCCATTTATCTTTCCGCGACGCAAACCGCATGGTCCCATCCCCCTCAAAACGTGATAAGGAACGGTCCAATACGCCTGGTGGTCCTGACTTCGAACCGTTCGGCCGAGATGTTTTCGTCGTTTTCGTTGATGTACACGGTGTCGGCGATCCGGTCATAAACGGTTTTGATGATTTTGCCGTCGTAAAAGTAAGTCACGATATACCGGTAGCGGCCGGCCCGATAATCGATGGTGATATTGGAGACGCCGTTCCCGGTGAATTTCGAAACTTCCCCGACCCTGCTGCCCGGCGGAACCAGGTCCGCCACGATGGCCCCGTCGTATATGTCTGCGGACGAGGAATCGGAAAAGGTCATCGTTTCGACGGGAGCCGACGAGTCGATGCGGTGACGGACCAGGGGCGCCTGCGCTTTCTCCCTGCTCATGTCGAGCAGAAACAGCACGTTCCTGTCCGGTTCGGTTCCGGCGGAAGACAGGCCGTTCCCCGGTATGAACATGAACAGCAGGACAGGCAAAAGGATGCGGATGGCTTTTTGGGCGCTCATGTTTGCTCCTTACCCAACCCACCCTGATTTTACACCAAACCCCTTTTTTATGCACGCCCAGCCATCTAATCGATTAGAAAAAAGCGCGGCATAGGGCATGCCGCGCCCGATTTTACCACCTTTCGCAACTCAGCCGCGTCCCAGGCGAGCTTCCAACTCCTTGCGGCGGTCTTCGAACCCGGGCTTGCCGAGCAGCGCGAACATGTTCCGCTTGTAAGCCTCCACGCCCGGCTGGTCGAACGGGTTGACGCCGAGGAGGTACCCGCTTACGCCGCAGGCGATTTCGAAGAAGTACACCAGTTGGCCGAACGTATACGGGGTCATGTCGGCCATGCGCACCACCAGGTTCGGCACGCCTCCGTCGGTGTGCGCCAGCAGCGTCCCCTCGAACGCCTTCTTGTTGACGAAGTCCACCGTTTTCCCCGCGAGGAAATTCAGCCCGTCCAGATCGTCCGGATCGCTTTGGATCGTGAGCTCCTCCGGCACCTTGTCGACCAGCAGCACCGTCTCGAACATGATCCGGCTGCCTTCCTGGATGAACTGCCCCATGGAGTGCAGGTCCGTGGAGAAGTCGACGGAAGCCGGATAGATGCCCTTGCCGTCCTTGCCTTCGCTTTCCCCGTACAGCTGCTTCCACCATTCGGAGAAATAGTGCAGGCCGGGCTCGTAATTGACGAGGATCTCCACCGTCTTGCCCTTGCGGTGCAGGATGTTCCGGAGCGCCGCGTACTGGTAGGCTTCGTTCTCCGCCAGGTTCGGGTTGTTGTACAGCGTCGCGGCGTCCTGCGCCCCGCGCATCATCGCCTCGATGTCGATGCCCGCCGCGGCGATCGGGAGCAGGCCCACCGCGGTCAGCACGGAGTAGCGTCCGCCCACGTCGTCGGGGATGACGAAGCTTTCGTAGCCTTCCGCCGTCGCCAGTTTTTTCAGCGCGCCCTTCGCCCGGTCCGTCGTGGCGTAGATGCGCTTGCGCGCTTCTTCCTTGCCGTACTTCTTCTCCAGCGCCTCGCGGAAAATGCGGAAGGCGATGGCCGGCTCGGTGGTGGTGCCGGATTTGGAGATGACGTTGATGGACCAGTCTTTGCCTTCCAGGTACTGCAGGAGATGCGCCATGTACGTGGAGCTGATGTTGTTGCCCGCGAAGAAAATCTGCGGAGCCTTGCGCGTTTCCTTCGGCAGCAGGTTGCAGAACGAGTGCTGCAGCATTTCGATGGCCGCGCGGGCGCCGAGGTACGAGCCGCCGATGCCGATGACCACCAGCGCGTCGGAATCCGACCGGATTTTCTCTGCCGCCTTTTGGATGCGGGCGAATTCTTCCCGGTCGTAATCGAACGGCAGCCGGATCCAGCCGAGGAAGTCGGACCCCGCTCCCGTCCCGTTATGTAGGGTTTCGTGCGCCAGCTTGACCGCGGGAGCCATCTGCCCGATTTCGTGCGGCCCGACAAACGACAGGGCCTTGCTGTAGTCAAATCTCACGTTTTGGGGCATCTTGCTGTATCACCTTCCATCCTTTGGTCTTTAGATAGAATATCTGAAACGGCATCGGCGGACAAGCGTTTTTTTGCAAAAAATGGCCGGTTTCCTGATCCTGGAAACCGGCCGCGCTGGCTCTTTTATTTCACGATGAGCACCGGGACCGGCGAACGCTGCACCACGTTGTGGCTGACACTGCCGAGCACGAGTTCCTTGATGCCGCTCAGGCCCCGGCTGCCGATGACGATCAGGTCGGCTTCCCGTTCCTTGGCGAATTTCAGGATGGAATCCGCCGGCGAGCCGTACAACAGCTCCACGTTGGCTTCCATTCCCGTGTCCGTCAGGCGCTTCTTCAGGTCGGCCACCAATTTTTCCGCCCGTTCCATGAGCTCCTTGTTCAGGGCGTTGGCCATGACGAAACCGTCGGCCACGTAGACGGCCGGGAAGTGAAACACGTGCACGACGTCCAGTTTGGCTCCGGGCGCCGAATTGGCCAGCTCGACGGCTTTTTCCAGCGCCTTCTCGGATTCCTTGGAACCGTCGTATGCCGCAACGATTCGGTTGAACAACATGGGAATCCGCCCCTCTCGTCGGGATAGAGTATTGACCGCTCCGCTTTCATTATAGCGCTTTCCGCGCCGGTTGGGATGGCGCGGAAGCGGCTGTTTGTCACAAATTTTCTAATTTGCTCAGAGCAGCTCCTTGAAACGGGCCACGACGTTGTCCACCGTGAAGCCGTACTCTTCCACCACGCGCGGACCCGGCGCGGACGCCCCGAACCGGTCGATGCCCAGCACCGCGCCGGACTCGCCGACGTAGCGCTCCCACCCGAACGGATGGGCCATCTCGATGGCCAGGCGCGCCCGGATGTCCGGCGGCAGCACGCTTTTCCGGTAGGCTTCCGGCTGGCGGTCGAACAGGTCCCAGCTCGGCATGCTGACCACGCGGACGCGGATGCCCTGCCCGGCCAGCGCCTTTTGCGCGGCGACGGCCAGCTGCACCTCCGAACCGGTGGCGATCAGGATGCCCTGCGGCGCGCCGCCTTCCGCTTCGGAGAGGATGTAGGCGCCTTTGGCCACGCCTTCCCGCGCCTTTTCCGCCGTCCCCGCGAGAATCGGCAGGTTCTGGCGGGTGAGCACGAGGACCACCGGGCGGTCGCGGCATTCCATGGCGTACGCCCAGGCAGCGGACGTTTCGTTGCCGTCGGCCGGACGGATGACGGTCAGGCCCGGAATGACGCGCACCGAGGCAAGCTGCTCGATGGGCTGGTGCGTCGGGCCGTCTTCGCCCACGGCGATGGAGTCGTGGGTCAGCACGTACACCACCGGCTGCTTCATCAGGGCCGACAGCCGCACCGCCGGGCGGAGGTAGTCGGTGAACACGAAGAACGTGCCGCCGTACACCTTCACGCCGCGATGCAGCGCCATGCCGTTCATCGCCGCGGCCATGGCAAATTCGCGGACGCCGAAGTAGATGTTGCGGCCTTCGCGGCTGTCCGGCTTAAAGACCGGCAGCCCCTTCAGGTGCGTCATCGTGGAGCTTTCCAGGTCCGCGGAACCTCCCACCAGATGCGGGACGGTCTTCGCCAGGGCGTTCAGCGCGTTGCCGGACGCCACCCGGGTCGACACCGGTTTGTCTTCCGGCGAATATTTCGGCAGGTCCGCGTCCCATCCCGGCGGCAGTTCGCCGGCGATCGCCCGTTCCAGCTGCGCGGCGAGCTCCGGATACGCCGCCTTGTAGCGGGCGAACAGCTCATCCCACGCGGCGTTGGCGGCTTCGCCCCGCTTCTTCACTTCGGCGAAATGCGCCCGCACTTCGTCCGGCACGTGAAAATCCGGATACTCCCAGCCGTAGGCCTGTTTCGTCAGCTTCGCTTCCTCCGGACCGAGGGGCGAACCGTGCGGACCCGCGTGGCCGCCTTTGCCCGCCTTGTTCGGGGAACCGTAGCCGATGACCGTCTTGACCTCGATGAGCGACGGCCGGGTGGTGTCGGCCTGGGCGGCGGCGATGGCCTTTTCCAGCGCGTCCAGGTCGTTGCCGTCTTCCACGCGCAGCACCTGCCAGCCGTACGCTTCAAAACGCCGCGCGACGTTTTCCGAGAAGGACAGATTCAGTTCCCCGTCCAGGGAAATGTCGTTGGAGTCATAGAGCACGATGAGCTTGCCCAGCTTCAGGTGCCCGGCAAGGGAAGCGGCTTCGGACGCGACGCCTTCCATCAGGTCGCCGTCGCCGCAGATCACGTAAGTATAATGGTCGATAATGTTGTAGCCTTCCCGGTTGTAGACCGCCGCCAGGTGCGCTTCGGCCATGGCCATGCCCACCGCCATGCCGAATCCCTGCCCGAGCGGTCCCGTGGTGGCTTCCACGCCCGCGGTATGCCCGAATTCCGGATGCCCCGGCGTCTTGGACCCCCATTGGCGGAAATTTTTCAGTTCATCCAGGGACAAATCGTAACCGCACAAGTGCAACAGCGCGTACAGCAGCATCGAGCCGTGCCCCGCCGACAGCACGAACCGGTCGCGGTTGATCCAGTCCGGCCGGGAAGGATTGTGCTTCATCGTTTTGGCGAACAGCTGGTACCCCATGGGCGCGGCGCCCATCGGCATGCCCGGATGGCCGGACTTCGCCTTTTCCACTGCGTCGATGGCCAGCGTCCGGATGGTGGTGACAGACAGTTGTTCAATGGAACCGGTTTGGACGGACATCGTCAGCTGTGAACCTCCCGCTTGTTTCGTTTCACTACCACTTCACTCAAGTCCTAATCGTATCAAAAAATGCCAGACAATGAAATGGTTTCGCGGCGTTCATTCACATTTTCGTTTGACAAAATCCCAAAAACCGAATATCACAAAGGTAACGGCAAGCAAACCGGCTGCCCCGGCGGTGCCGGAACAGCGGCATCAGGGGTACAGGCAAGGGAGGAACCCGATGCATTCCGGTCATCCCCCGGCGAAGATCGACATCGTGGTGGTCGGCAGCATCAACATGGACCTTTTGGTGTCCGTCCGCCGCGCCCCGGAAATCGGCGAGACCATCATCGGCAAATCCATGGACATGCTTCCGGGAGGAAAAGGCGCCAACCAGGCCGTGGCGGCCGCGCGTCTGGGCGGCAGAACGGCCATGGTGGGACGCGTCGGCTCCGATCCTTTCGGTGCCCAAATGAGGCGCAGTCTGGCGGACAACGGCGTTTTTGTCGACCGGCTGCGGGTCTCCGAAGCCTCCACGGGCATCGCGATCGTGACCGTCGAGGAGGACGGGGACAACCATATCATTGTCATTCCCGGCGCAAACGGGGAGCTGTCGGAAGAGGATGTCCGGCAAAACGAAGATCGCATCCGGCAATGCGAGGTCGTCCTGCTCCAGCTCGAAATCCCATTGGCCACCGTGCGGTCGGCCGTCCGTGCGGCAAGGGACTCCGGAAAGCTGGTGATCCTGGATCCCGCTCCGGCGGCCGAACTGGATGCCGAACTTCTCGGCATGGTCGATATCCTGGTGCCCAACGAATCCGAAGCCGCCTGGTTGACGGGAATGAACGTCACCGATCTTGGGGAGGCCAGACGCGCCGCCTCGGAACTGTTGTCCCGCGGAGTGAGGCAGGCGGTCCTCCTCAAGCTGGGCGCCCGCGGCGCCCTGATCGGCACCGCCGATGGTTTCGTCCATGTGGAAGGTTTCCCGGTGAACGCCGTCGATACGACCGCGGCGGGCGATACCTTTGCCGGAGCCCTGGCGGTAGCCCTGGTGGAAAAAATGGATCTGGCATCGGCCGTCCGGTTTGCCAACGCGGCGGCGGCCCTTTCCACGACGGCCAGAGGCGCCCAATCGTCCATTCCGGACCGCGCCGCCGTGGAGAAGATGCTGAAACGAAGCTAGCATTCCTTTGCGAACAAAAAAAGCGGCGAACAGGCGCCGCTTTTCTTTTGTTTTGAAACCGCGTGCCGCCTGCCGGCGGCATGACTCCGGCCGCCGGCGTCCGGGGTCAGACGAAGACGACGGTCTTGTTTTTGTGCACGAGGATCCGGTCCTCGATGTGCCACTTCACGGCGCGGGCCAGCACGATGCGCTCGATATGGCGCCCGATGCGCTTGAGGTCGCTGACGTTTTCCCGGTGGCTCACCCGCTGCACGTCCTGCTCGATGATCGGGCCGCCGTCCAGCTCCTCGGTGACGTAGTGGGCGGTCGCGCCGATCAGCTTCACGCCCCGGTCGTACGCCTGCTGGTACGGCTTGCTGCCGACGAAGGCGGGCAGGAACGAGTGGTGGATGTTGATGATCCGGTTGGGGAACTCCTCGATGAACCTGCCCGACAAAATCTGCATGTAGCGGGCCAGGACGATGAGATCCACCTTGCCCTTGGTGAGCTCCAGTTGTTTGCGTTCCGCTTCCGGCTTCGTCTCCGGCGTTACCGGGATGTGATGGTACGGGATGCCGAAGGACTCCACCAGCTCCCGCATGTCGGGGTGGTTGCTGATCACCATGGAAATTTCCGCATCAAGGTCTCCCGCCTGCCACTGCCACAGCAGTTCCAGCAGGCAGTGGTCTTCCTTCGACACGAACACCGCGATCCGCTTGCGGCGGGCGGCGCGATAGACGCTCCAGCGCATCTGGAAGCGGTCCGCCACCCGCGTGAAATCCTCCTGCAGGGCGGCGATCCGTTGTTCCAGGTTGGGGAGGTCGAATTCCAGCCGCATGAAAAACATGCCGCCTTCCGGATCCATGGAGTACTGGTCGGATTGCACGATGTTGGCGCCCTGCTCGTACAAAAACTGCGACACCGCCGCCACGATGCCGGAGCGGTCGGGGCAGGAAATCAGCATGCGCGCCCGGTCGGCCTTTTTCTCCCGGCGGCTTGCGGCCTGGGATTGGGCCTGGGATTGATAGGATGAGTGCGTCATGGTCCTTTTGGCTCCTCCGTATATCAAATCTGCGGTTTCAAAGGATGTTTGGCGGTTCCGCGCCGGTCGGGCGTTGTGCCGCCGTTTCCCGCGCGGTCAGGCGTTGCGCAGCCAGCCTTTGCCTGCCAGCCAGGCGGTCAGCCGGTGGTTGAGCGCTTCCTCCGTCCACTCCCCGGGCAGCACCCGGTTTTCCACGATCATGTCGTACAGCCGCTCCATCGGCTCGCGGGGGTCCGCCTTTTTCGCCTTGGCGTCGGATTTGAGCGTTTCCCACGTCGTGAGCACGTACGCGCGGGGGTCGATGCCCTCTTTGTCGAAGAAATGGTGCAGCCGTTCCACGTGATCGAGAAACTCCGGCCCGAAGCGCTTCTCCGCGTCGCCCCTCAGCAGGGCGATTTCCGCCTCGTACATCGGGCGTTCCTTCCCCTTGACCTTCCCGATCCACGGCGTTTCCAGAATGAACGGCTTGTCCTTCAGCGCTTCATGATACACGATGCGACGAATCGCCTCGAAGCCGATCCAGCCGGACCCCACCGGGGCGTGGCGGTCCTTGGCGGCGCCGCGCTCGTTTTTGCTGTCGTTGATATGCACCACGGCGAGCCGGTCCAGCCCGACCACCTTGTCGAACTCCTGCAGCACGCCGTCAAAATCGTTCACCACGTCGTACCCGGCGTCGTGCAGGTGGCACGTGTCGAAGCATACCGTCAGCCGGTCGTTGCGCCGCACCTTTTCGATGATCTGCGCCAGCTCCTCAAACGTGCGGCCCATCTCGGTCCCCTTGCCCGCCATCGTCTCCAGCGCGATGCTGACGTCCGTGTCCGCGGTGCCGTCCAGCACCTCGTTCAGGCCTTCGGCGATGCGGTGGATGCCATATTCGGGATCTTTTTCGGTATAGGCCCCGGGATGCAGCACGATGTTCTTCACGCCGAGCCGCTGCGTGCGCCGCACTTCCTCCTGCAGGAAGCGCACCGCCAGCTCGAAGGTATCCTTTTTGTATGAGCCCAGGTTGATGATGTACGGCGCGTGCACGACGATCTCGCCGAACCCGTGCTCGGCCATGAGTTTTTGGCCCTCGTCGACGTACATCTCTTCCAGCGGCCGGCGCCTTGTGTTCTGCGGCGCGCCGGTGTAGATCATGAACGTGCTCGACCCGTACGACAGGGCTTCCTCGACGGAGCCCACCAGCCCTTTTTCGGCAAACGACACATGGGAACCGATTCTGAGCATTTTTTCATCACCATCCAATGCCCCTATTGTAGCGCGAACCTCGAAATAAATCCATGAATCGGATATAATTTCAGAATGAGGTGACGCATCGTGTCGGACGCACCCGGCTGGTTCATGTATTTCATCCTTTTCTGGGCGTTTGTGCTGGTGGTGTCCATCTCCATCGGCGGCTACTTCATGTTTCGCAAGTTTTTGAAGATCATGCCGCTGAAGGACGGAAAATCCAAGCTGGATTGGCAAAACCACTGGGTGGAAGCGAGCCGGCATCTGTGGACCGACGAAGCGAAGGCGTTCCTGGACGAGCTCGTTTCGCCCGTGCCGAAGCCGTTCCGCGACACGGCCAAGCACGCCATCGCCGCCAAGATCGGCCAGATCGCGGTGGAGCGCGGCGTTCCGAAGATCACGGTGGAGGAATGCGTCGAAGGCTACATCCTCGCCACGCCGAAGCGCGACCATCGTTACCTGAAGTCGTTTCTGGAAAAACGCAACATCGACTATTCCGCTTTCCGCCACTTGCTGGGCTAGCATGAGATCGCGAGGGGCTCCGTTGGCGGGAGATTTGAAGGACGGGAGGTTTTGGCGATGAAAAGAATCCTTTTGTGCGGCATGATCGCCGTTATGGTTATGCTGGCGGCGACGGGCTGCTTCGGAGGAAAAAAGGAAACCGGACCTTCGCCGACGGATACGGGCGCATCGTCCCCCGCCGCGGGGACCTCGTCTCCCCCTGCGGCTTCGGGAACCGCCCCTTCGACGGGAACGCCGTCCCCTTCCCCGGAGCCGTCGCAGGTCGTGCTGACGGGAACGGGAAAGCTGGTGGGGCTGGTGGACGGCCATTCCGTCGAAATCGAAACCGGGGACGGGCCCGCCGTGTTTCAAATTTCCGGGGAAATCCGGGAACGGGTGGAAAACTGGGACACCGGCACCCCGGTCCGGTTCGAATATGTGAAGGAAACGCTGCAAACGGACAGCGGCCGGGTGGAAGTGTTGCGGCTCGTCTCCATCGACGAACAATCGTAACCCGGAGACGCGGCGCGCAAAAACGCACAGGTTTGAAAATCCCGGGGCGGGTTGGAAGTCTTCCGGCCGCCGCGGGTTTTTGTTGATGGCCGGATTTGTCGGAGCAAATCTCCGGAGGGCCGGGGGATCGACAACATTTTTGGCGTTTGCCGGACGCGGCCTGGGGAGGGGAGAGGAAATGCGCTATTTCGTCTGCGGAGGAACGGGATTCATCGGCCGGCATGTGGTGGAAGCGCTGCTCGAGCGCGGGGACGAGGTCCTTGTCATCACGCGCCGCCTTCCGCCGCCGTCGGTCACGCGCCGCCATCCGCGGTTGCGCTACGCCACCTGGAAGGATTGGGCCGCCAATCCCGAGGAATGGGGCCGGGCGGACGGCATCGTCAACCTCGCCGGCGAGACGATCAACCAGCGCTGGACGAAGGAAGCAAAGCAGCGCATTCTCCTGTCCCGCACCCAGTCGGCGCAGTGGATCGCCGACACGCTGCCCAGGATGCCCGAACCGCCGCGGGTGGTGGTGGGCGCGTCCGGCATCGCCATATACGGGCATACCTTCTCCACCGGCGAAGAAGACCTCGTATTCGACGAATCGTCTCCGCCGCATCCGCAGGATTTCCTCGGCCATGTCACGGTCGCCTGGGAGCAGGCGGCGGACGCCATTCCGGCGGAACGGGTCGTCAAACTGCGCCTCGGCCTCGTCCTGGATCGCAAAGACGGCGTGTTTCCGCTCCTTGCCCGAACGTACCGGTGTCTCGTCGGCGGACGGTTCGGCAGCGGCCGGCAGGGATTCCCCTGGATCCATATCCAGGACGTCGTGGGCCTCATCCTGTTTTGCCTCGAACGACCGGAAATCTCCGGCCCGGTCAACGCCGTCGCCCCCGACCCGGTGACGGCGGACGGGTTCGGCCGCACCCTCGGCAGGGTACTGGATCGCCCGCACTGGTTCCACGTGCCGGGGTGGCTGGCGCGCATGGCGCTGGGCGAACGCTCCGTGCTGCTGCTGACAGGCCAGCTGGCCAGGCCCCGCAAGGCGCTGGAAGCCGGCTACACCTTCCGCTTCCCGACCCTGCGCATGGCCCTGCGCGACTTGACCCGCCGGACGCGGGGCAACGGACGGGCGCGGCCCCCGGAAAGCGAACCTCAACAGGTAAAACGGTAGACGGACGCGGCGATCTGCAAAACGTCCCCGTCTTTGAGCGGGTACGAAGCGTACGGCGTCATCGGCTGCCCGTTCAGGAAGGTCCCGTTGCGGGAGCCGAGGTCCTTGGCGATCCAGCCGTCCGCCGTCTCCGCCACTTCCACGTGCAGCCGGGACACGCCCGGGGAACGGTCCACGTGGTGCGCGGCGTCCGCCGACCGGCCGATGACAAACGGCGACACCCGCAGCGCGATCGTTTGCGGCGGTCCGCCGTCTCCCCCCGACCACTCCAGCGCGGGTGAACGCGGTTTTTGCCGGCCAAAATCGGCATCATCCTGAAGCTGCACGGTCGCTTCTTCCTCCGGATCCAGACCCCCCGTCCGCGCCCAATCCCCGTCTGCGTAACCCCCGAACCCCGATGTGCGATCCGCTGCATACGGATTGCCGTTCCTCAAGACCGGCGTCCCGATATCCGCTTGCAAACCCTTGCGATCCACGCGTTCTCCCGTCCCTGCCGGGGACATTCCTGCCTCTTTTCCCCGCTTTTTCCCCAGCCACAGCCACATCAGTCCTGCCGTCAGGATCAGGGTAAGACCCCCCGACAGGATCAGTCCTGTCGACCCGGGCAGCCATTCCGGCAAAAAACGCCAGAGCAGCGCCGCGATGAGGACGAATCCGCAGATGACGGCCACTGGGCTTTTCCGCGCCTTCTCCGCGGCATCGGTTGGGATGAGGCCGGTCATGGCGGCGGACAGCAGCCCTTGGTTCCCTTCGTCCCCATGGCGGTCATCCGCAGGCCCCAACGGAGAGTCCCGTACCGCCTCCGGGGCGGGTTCCGCCTTGTCCCGCGCCCCGATTCCCGGCAGCCCGCGTTGCCGCCAGTCGGTCGGATTTCGGTCCGGAACAGGCGATTCCCAATATTCAGGGAAGGCGCTGCTGCCGACCGAGGCAGAGGCGGCGGCCACCGCCATGCCGGTCGTCATACCGGTCGCCATGACGCTCGCCGCCAAAGCGCCATACCCCGCTGCCGGCCTGTCATCCGCATCCCTCGAGCCATACCCGGCCGCCGGTGCGTCGTTCGCATCTTCGGGGCCATATCCGGACATCGGTGCACCGCTTCCCGTCTCCGCGTCGTGCAGCCAGCGCCGGACGGCGTCCCGGAGCCGCTGCGGCGCAAAATCCGGTTCCCGCAGCATCAGCATCAGCTGCCGGAACACGGTCCCGTCCAGGTCTTCCACCCGGACAAACAGGCTTACAATCAGCCGCTCCAGTTCCGGAAGAAACCGCCCGGCCGGCCGGGGATCCTCCACCGGCAGATAGGCCATCCATAGGTCGGACCCGTTCCTGCCGACAAAAATCCACTCCTCCCCCAGCAGGAACCGATGCGGTTCCAGCAAATAGAGCCGGCTGTCCGAAAGCACCCCGGCCAGGCGGAACAACGCCGTCATCGCGTCCCGCATCGTCCACGGAGCCGCGCGCAGCGCATGGGCCAGCATCCGGCAGCCGGTCAGCGCGTAGCGGAACCTAAGCACGCCGTCCGTGTCCTCCAGCTCCATCCTGAGCAGCCCCGGCACCTGCCGTCCGCGAATCATCGCCCACTCGTGTTCGACCAAATCCGCCCGTCGCCATGCCGGTTCTCCCGCCACGACCATCCAGTGCCCGTTTTTGCTTTCAAAAGAAACCCGGAAATTCACCTAATCCCGCCTCCTTCCACCGCGAAAATCCCTCCGTTCGGACGAGCAGCGCAAACACGGCGGGGGCGACGGCCAGCATGAACGGAAAGCGCACGCCCCGGCCGGAAACGGGATGCGTGCCCCAGGGCCAGCGAACTTTGCGCGCCATCCAACGGACCGGCGGAATTCGCCAAAGCAGCAGAAACGCCGCGATGCCGCCCGCCGCCAGCACCGACCAGACGAACACCCAAAAGGTCGGCCCGACCCCCGCCCAGGCGCCGAAAGCGGCGAACCATTTGACATCACCGGCGCCGGCCCCTCTCAGGGCATACAGGGTGAACAGAGGCACAGCTCCGGCCAGTGCCCCCGCGCAGCTTGCCATAAACCCCGTCGTGCCCTCCGCCGCCGTTTGCGCCAGCACCCCTCCCAGCGCAAACGTAAGCGTCAGCCCGTTCGGGATGATCATCCGCCGCAAATCCGTCCAGGCCGCCAAACCCGTCAAAACGACAATGGCCGCCGGCACCAAAACGTTCATGGCCCCCCTCCGCATCCGCAACCTTCGACTTCATTTTCCGACCGCCTTCCCCGCCACCTTCGGGTTCATTGCCCTTTCTCCTTGCCCGCCACCGTGAAATTCCGCCGCAACACGCTCCCGTCCGCCGCCACGGCTTCCCACTGCCATTCGCCGGGCGTCGTGCGGCCGGAAACATGCCAGGTCCACTCCACCCTGCCATCCTCGTCCGCGATGGCCGTGCCCAGATTTTTCGCCTGGCTGGGTCCGCTTTTGTAGAAAACGGTCAGGCGGACCGCTTCCCCCGGCTTCGCCCGAAGGGTCAGGGTCGCTTTTTTGCCCGGGCGCACCGGGTCCGGCTCCAGCGACACAAAAACCAGGTGCCCGGCGTCGTCTTCCCGTTCGCCGCTTTCCGCCGGCAGGGGTTTGCCGCCGATCCACGCCCGTTCCGCCGCCGACTCCCGGATTTCCAGCGTGCGGTTCAACAAAGGCACGCGAAACGGAAGCCGGTACGACGCCTTGACGACCAGAAACGCCTCTTCCGGACGTTCGTTGGACGGCAGGCGAACCTCGAGGATGTCCAGGCGGGACGGATCCAGCACGCCCGGGTCGGCAAACCGGAGCACCAGGGACTTGAATGCCGCCCTCGCCGCCATCGGGTCCGGCCGCCAATTCCCGTCCGCCGCCCGGCGCGCCCATTCGCCAAACGGTTCCGGCAGCACATCCCCCAGCTCCCGCAGCGTCCCGCCGACGTCCGACCATGCCGTCCCGGACCCGCCCATGTCCAGCGTCCCGCCTTCCGCCGCATCTCCTTGGGCGACCGGCGGCGTTCCGCCCGGGAGTTGCCCATTCGGCGCCGTTTCCGCTCCCCGCTCCCAAGCCAGCGCGACCGGCTGCCAGACCGTCGCGGCCAGCCGGACCGATTGGGAGAGGGCGCCGTGCAGGGCCATGGAAATGACCGCCGTTCGGATCAGCAGGATGAAAAACAGGATCACCAGCAGAAAAAGCGGCAAAGCCAAAGCGGCTTCCAGCGTGAAGGTGCCCGACCGGCCCGACCGCCGGTCCGGTTCGTCTGCCTGTCGAAAGGCCGGCTTGTTTTCACTGATAGCCCAGATCGGCCGTATAGGTCGCCACATAGCGATTCCCCGCCACCTGTCCTCCCCAGCCGCCCGTCACGCCCAGCCTTTTCACGACGCCGGGAAAAAACCAAAGCCTGAGCGTCGCCGTCCCTTCCCCGCTCGCATACGTAAAAGCCCGTTCGGCCGCGATGCCCGTATTCAGCTCGATCAGCGCGATGACGCGGGCCAGCGTTGCCGCGGAATCGCCGTGCAGAAGCAGAAACAGCCGCAAATGGTCCGCGTAGCGGGTTTCTGCATTGATGTATTTGGACAGCGGCACGCTGTCCGCCGCCATCAGCCGTTCCAGATCCGCCGCGGCCTCCGTCACGCCGTAAACCAGCGCGGCGGCGAGAATTACCAGCGGGTGGCCGAGGGAACGGTTTTCCGCCAGCCCCTCCAGGGTGCGAACCGCCAGCCGGAACGCGAACACTTCGCCGTAGGCGGCCGCCAGGTTGGCTGCGGGTTCGCGGAAGCCGTACAGGATATATTCCGTTTCCTGCCGTGACAAGTCGAGCAGGGCCGTGTCCCCTTCCATCAGCCGATGAAGCAGGGACGGATCGAACCGGGAAAAACGTCCGGCGACATATTCCGAGAAAAACAGATCGTCCCGCATCCCTTCCGCCGCCTGTTCCAGGGCATCCAGCCAGCCGGCGGCGTCCCCGAGGGCGCGGTCCCGCTCTTCCGCCGGATCGACGGACGGACCGGTACGCGGCACCTCGGCTTTTTGTTCCCGGTTCCACGCCAAATTCGCCTCCGCCGCCCGCTCCGCCCGGCGGAACCGCTCGGCCTGCTCCCCGTCCGCCTTCCAGTTCCCGATGGACCTCAAAAACCCGGCCACCGATTCCATCTGTTCCCGCGCTTTCCGCTCCAGCGCCTTCCGCTCCCCGTCCCGCCGCCTGTGCGCCTCCAGCGCATCCCGGCGCTTTCGGATGACCTCGCCGTTTTGGCCCTCGTACCGGATCCTGTAACTTTCGAAGGAATGCTGCAGCGCCAGCGCCTGTTCGCGCAGCGCGCCGCCGAGTCCGCCGGAACCGGGAGCCGCCGCGGCGGTGCCGGCAAACCGCTCCGCATCCCCGATCGTCCTCAGCGCGTCGCCCAATTGGGCCCCGAGTTCCTCCTCATACTCCGAGAAAAAGGAATCTTCCAGAATCAGTTCCGCCACGCTCCCGCGCAAATCCCGCACCTCTTCGACGGGGAAACCGTCCGCGCCGAATGCCGAAGCGGAGTCCGGATCGGGTCCGGCATCCCGGCCGGAAGAGCCTCCCTCGCCATCCGCCGCCGCCATCCGGCGGATTTCCTCATTGGCGGCTTTCGCTTCTTCCAGTGCCGCGAGCGCTTCCCGGATCGCATGTTCCGCGGCTGTCCGCAAATCGGCCGCCTCCCCGCGCAGCCGCTCCGCCAGGACGGCCACTCCCCGTTCATAGGCGAAAGTGATTTCCTCATATTGCGGAGGTTCCGGCTTTGGCTCCTGCGCTTCACCCTGCATTTTGTTTCCGGCTTCCCACTCCGCCAGCCGCGCCCGCCGCGCATCGTCTTCGGCCCGTTTGGCCACATAGTCCGCGTACATGCGCGCCGCTTCCCCCACCGTCCGGGGATAACCCGCAGACATCGGCCCCCCGTCCGCGGGCGGTTCCGGCACCGCATCCCGCCAGGCCGCAACCAGGGCTTCCCCCGCCGCCGCCTGGCGCCGCGCGGCTTCGTCCAGCGCCCGCTCCCGCCGCTCATAGGCTTTGCGGGCACTTTCCAGCGTTTCCACCGTGGCGGCGGCTTCCCGCACGGCGTTGCCCAGGCCGCGAAACCGGGACGCCACCTCCAGGGCCAGATCGATCGGCGCCTTGTATTTCATTTCTTCCGCCACCTGCCGCCGGAAGACGCCGTGATCCGCCAGCGGCCGGCTTTCCGTCACGTCCCCGCTTTCCCACCTGCCGTCGAGAAACCGGAATCCTGCCGATTCACCTTGCCGCAAATTGGCTTCCACCGCCTGGCGAAACAGGTCGACGGCGGGATCGCCGCCCCGTATGAACAGGCCGTATCGTTCCCGCACCACCGGATCGTAAGCGGACATGACGGAGCGGACACCCGATTTCACCGCCAGTTCCAGCTGTTTGCGAAAAACGGCCACCCTGGCAAAATCAATGAGCAGACCGGTCAGCAGGATGAAAGCCGCCAAAGCCGCAACCAGATATACCGAAACCGTTCCCTTTTCCCCGTCATGCCTCGCCATGTCTCTCCCCCGTTCCACACCAGCACCCCGCAGATGGAAACCCGCCGCACACCCTTCACGCGCCCCGCTGCCGGAGCACCTCGGCCGCGTCGCGGCGGTACGATTCCGCGTTCCCGCCCCGCTGCCTGAACTTGGCGGTGTAGTATCGCGCAAGCTCGAAGGAACGGATGAATTCGGCCGGTTCCACCACCAGGGCGGAAACGGAAGCCCGCGCCTCCGGAGCCCGGTCCCAAAACCTTCTCAGCGGAAGGGCGGCCGCCGGATCGGATGCCCTCGTAACCACGGACCGGAGCAGCAGCCGGTTCTCCCAGCCGACGGTGCCCGTCAGCCACGCCGGCGCCGTCGATGCCGCGCGGTGCAGTTTCCGGGCCACCAATCCTTGTTCATGGCCCGGGGAACGGCCTGCCCCGGGAAACGGCGCCTCCGCATCCCGCGCTCCGTCCCCCGCCCCAAACAGCGCCTGCAGCACCGCATCCTCCGTAAACCGCCAGTACAAGCCGTCGTATTGGCCTTCCGGATAGGCGCCCGTGCGCCACTCCGCGGCGGAATTCGGCCAGTTGTAGGCCGCCCGCTCGCCCAGCACCGCAGCGCTGTAATAGACAAGGACAAGCCTGATCGTATAAAGCGCATAGAGCACCATGACCACGGTGAGAAGGAGAACGACGGGGAACACCATCGACGCTTCCAAAGACAGCGACCCGGATGCATCGGACCCAAACCCGCGCCGGCGCAAACCGCGCATCTTCTCACCCCCATTCTTCGCCGGGTCAGAACAATTTGTCGGCCTCTTTTTCCACCTTTCCGAAAAGATCGCCCAAAAAATCGGTAATCCAGTCCCGGAACAGGACGACCAGAATGATGACGACCGCGGCGATCAGCACGACTTCCAGCGTCCCGATCCCTTCTTCTTTCCTTATCCATGCCGGAATGCGGCGGCGCGCCCCTCCCGCGCTCCGTTTCCATCCGTGCGTCGCGGATTTGCCCGGATACGTGCCTTCCGCCATCCTTCCCTCTTCCTTTGCGATCTTTCCCACCGCCGACAACCGTCCCATGTCTTGCCCTCTCCTTTCGGATATGTTTTTCCGCTTCACGCTCCCGGGCTCAGCCCATCATCAGCAAGGTCGGTGTGCCCACCAACGCCATGACGATCAGGAAAATGACCGCCAGCGGAAACGACAGGCGGGAGGAAGCCAGCTCCCCGAGGGTGCGGGCTTCGGCCTTGCGCTGTGCCCACATGGTCCGCGCCAGATCCTGAAGCGCCGCGGCAAACGAATCCCCGCCCCGCCGCGTGTTGATCAGCACCGCCGCCGCAAAACGCTTCGCTTCGGGAAAGCCGCAGCGGCGTCCGAACTCCTCCATGGCGTAAGCCATCGGCTCGCCCCGGTTCACCGCTTCCAATGCCGCCGCCAGCTCCAACAGAAGCGGGTTCCCGCCGGACATCCCGGGTTTCCCCGGCTTCCGGACGGCGCCTGCCGGAGTGCCTGGCGTCGGGCCAACACCCGGCACCGGGCGATCCCCCTCCGGACGACCGCCCGGCTTGCCTCGCGCCGCGCATCGTTCCAGGGCGCGCAGCACGTTTTCCCCGGCGTTGACGACGATCACCAGCCGGGTGAGCAGTTCCGGCAATTCGCGGCGCATCTGCCGCCGGCGGCTGTCCGCTTTGTTCCGCAGATCCTTCCACCGGAGGAAAGGCGTCGCCACGGCCAGCACCGCAAAAAGCAAAAGCAGCCCGGGTTCGCCGGCCAGCCACGCCATGAATCCGCCGGCTGCCAGCAAAATTCCCGCGATGCCCGCCCCCTCCGCTATCCATCGCGCCAGCCGCTCCTTCCCGCAATCGCCTTCCAGAAACACCAGTGCCGATTGCGGCCGTTCCAGCATCGGCTGCAGGCGCGTCCAAACCGCCGGCGTTTCCAGCCAATGCCTGACCGGTTCCGTCCAGTCCGCCGGCCACGCTCCCGAGAGGCGAAAACGCCGCCAGGCCGCCCAACCGTAGGCCGCGATCAGCGCCGACGTCACAAGGAGCGGCCATCCCCGCTCGACGGCCGCCGCCATCATGGGAGAATCTCCATGATTCGCTTGATCCACAGGCCGCAGGCCGCAAGGAGCAGCAGGCAGACGGTCATCACGACCAGCCCCGGCCCGTGCCGAAGATACGCCATGTAATCCGGAGCGATCCATTGCAAAAGGCCCACGAACACGAACGGCATGGCCATCATCACCCGGGCTTCGAATCGCTTTTGCGCCGTCACGACCGCCACTTCCATTTCCACTTCCATTTTTTCGCCGATCCAGACGGAGGTGCGCCGCACGACATCGACCAGGTCGCCCCCCGTCTTTTTGCAGACGGCCAGGGCTTCCGCCAGACGGTCGACCTCCTCCATGCCCGCCCGCACCGCAAAGTCGCGCAAAGCCTCTTCAAGGGGCGCGCCGTTGCGCTGCCGGGCGGCAATGATGCGGATTTCCCGCAGCAGATCCGACCGGCTGTGCGCCATCATCAGCTTCAGTTCCGATTCCAGCGCCTGAAAGGCGTTTTCCACCGAGCGCCCGGCGGACAAAAGCGCCGAAAGCGCCTGCAGCATGTCCTTGAATTCCCGGCGCAGCCGTTCCCTGCGGCGTTTCAGCAGGGCGCCCGCCGCCAGGCGGGGGGCCAGAAGACCCGCCGGCGAAAGCAGCAGCCCCGCCAGCGGATGGCCGTAAACGAACCACGCGGCGGCAAAAACGGCGTTGCATCCCGCCAGGGCAAACGCGATCCGCTGCGTCCGCGTCAGACGGTATTGCCGGTAGTCCGCCGGCATTTCGCGATCGTTTTCCCGATTCATCTGTCCCCAAGCCCCTCCCGCTTCGCCATCATCACGGTTCCCGGAATCTCCAGCCCCGCAAACGCCATCTTCCGGGTGCGGCTGAGTTCACCGACCCGGACCAGACGGCCGGACACCGGTGCCGCGTCCGCCCTGCCCGATGCCGCATCCGGCTTGCCTGGCGCCGCCTCCGCCCGGTCTGGTGCTGCCTCCTTCCTGTCCGGCGCCGAACCGGCCCCGATCGCTTCAGCATCCTCCTCGAACCGAAACAGGGTTCTGATCTCGATTTCCCCGAAGTCGCAGCCCGCCACTTCGCAAATTTCCATCACCCTTCGGCTGCGGTCGCGGAAACGGCCCAGGTGCACCATGATGTCGATGGCCGAAGCGATCTGCCGGCGGACCGCGGCCAGCGGCATCTCTCCGGCGGCCAGCACCATCGTCTCCAGCCGCGAGAGCATGTCCCGCACGCTGTTCGCATGTCCGGTGGACATGGACCCCTCATGGCCCGTATTCATGGCTTGCAGCATGTCCAGGGCTTCCGCGCCCCTCACCTCGCCGACGATGATGCGATCCGGCCGCATGCGCAGCGAAGCGCGGATCAGCTCCCGGATGCCGATCCGCCCCTTGCCCTCGCTGTTGGCGTCCCGCGTCTCGAGGGACACCAGATTCGGGACGTTCCGGATTTGCAGTTCGGCCGCGTCTTCAATGGTGATGACCCGCTCATCCGGGGGAATATAGCCGGCCAGGGCGTTCAGGAACGTCGTCTTCCCGGAACCGGTGCCACCGCTGATGAAAATGTTGTATCTGGCCCTCACCAGCCGGCCCAGAAACTCCGCCGCTTCCCGCGTCAGCGACCCGGCGGCGACGAGATCCTCCATCCGCATCGGCTGCGCGGGAAATCGCCGGATCGTCACCGTCGGACCCTTCAGGGCGACGGGCGGCAGCACCACATGCAGCCGCGAACCGTCCGGCAGGCGGGCGTCGACGATGGGAGACGTCTCGTTCACGATCCGGTTCACCCGTCCCACCATCGCCTGGATCAGCGCCTCCAGCCGCTCCCGGCTCTCGAAGGCCACGGGCACCCTTTCGATGACCCCTTTGTGTTCGACAAAAATTTCATTGTAATCGTTGACCATGATTTCCGTAATTTCCGGATCCTCGAGCAGCGGCTGCAGCGCGTCCAACCCGCGGAACGCGTGGAACAGCCGGCGCACCGCCGCGGCGAACTGTTCCGCCGTCAGCCGGCCCGCCCGCCCGCTGCCGCGAACCGCAACCTCGATCTGCCGGTACAGCTCCTCGTCGCTGACCTCGCGGTCCCACGGCAGCCGGGCCCGCACCGCGTCCCGCAGTTCAGCCAGCTCCGCCGGCGAGAGTTCCGTGCGCATGCCGGCCTCCCCCTTTTCGCATGCCCAACAGATCCATCAGCTTCCCCACCGCTTCCTGATAGGCGGGTTCGTCCAGCACGCGCCCGGGATGATCGACCATCTTCCAGGAAGAAATATAAGGAAGCGCTGCCGCCGGTCCTTTCCCGGGCAGAGGCCAGACGCGGCCCACGCCCCGCCACGGAACCCCCTCCCCATGGGGCGGTGCCGCCCCCACCCGCTTGCTGCAGACGAACCACGTTCGCGAGGGCAGGGAAGGATCCCGTTCGGTCCAGCGCCGGAACAGCTTCGCCGTCTTCGCCAAGCACTGGGCGTCCTCGGTCACCAGCCAAACCAGGCGGCGGCTCCGCTCCGCCAGACGGAAGTGCCAGTCGCCCGCGCCGCAGTCCGGGTCGGCCACGATCCAGTCGTAGCCGCCGGCGGCCACCGCCTCCAGCAGCTTGTCCAGCGTGTCCGCCGTCATCGCCAGCCGCTCGTCCGGACGGTCGGGGCAATCCAGCGCGTCGGCCCTGAGCACGTCCCGGTACCGGCACAGGCGCTCCCACTCTTCCCTCCACCGCTCCGGATGGGATTGCAGGGCGTACAAAAGCCTCGTCAGGCTGTCCGGGTTGTCCTGCCCCAGCCACAGTTCCGCCCCGCTCACCGCCTCCAGGTTGAGATAAAATATCCGCAGCCCCCGCTCTCCCGCCTGCCTCGCCAGATGGAGCGCCAGCGTCGTTTTCCCGGTCCCGCCCGCCGCGGAAAAAACGGTGACCAGCGGCAACCCCGCGTTCCCGCCTGTGGCTCCGTCTCCCCTTCTTTCCGGATTCGCCGCTTCCCGGATGGCGGCGTGCAGCCTCGGCAACGGCTGATATTGCCACAGTTCCCGTTCGCCCTCCCCCTGTCCGGGATGTTCCACCAAGGCCATGCGCGCACCGGCGGAGGCCGCCGCCTCCCCCAACTCCTTCAGCCAGGCGGGAGGGGCAACGAGCACATCGACCCGACCGGTTTCGCGGAGAACCATCCGAAGAGCCAGCGCATGGGTGCACACGGCCACCTCCCACCCCGGTTCCGCCTCCCGCAAATATTCGGCCAGCTTGGCCGCATAAACCGGATGGTCCGCCGCCAGCACGATGCGCATCCGGCCATGCACCTCCTTCACGAACCTTGCCCCGACAGACAAAAAGCACCGCAACCCGGCGTCCGTGACGCCCAAGCTGCGGTGCTTCCGCTCGCTACGATCCATTATGCGGTTGTTATCACTATACAGGATTTGTATTTTTCTGTCAACCGGAACATGAAAAATACGCTTTGCCCCTATCTCCGCACGGAATGAGCCGCTGCGGCAAAAAAATCACCCTTGACATCCATTCGAACGCGGATATCATATTAAGTGATCCAAATATATAGTTTTCCTATAGTGTAACTAAGAATTGGGCTTTTGTTGACCAGACCACTGGAAACGAAAGGCAACCGCCTTGGCCAGTGGCCTGTTTCTTTTTGGACAGGGGAACCGGACGCTGGCCCGGGCGAAACGAAAAAATGACCGGAAAGGACGGAGATGACCATGCCCATCAGAAAAGGATCCGCATCCCGCATTCGGCTGGCGGCCCTGTTCGCCCTCGCCCTCGCGCTGGTGCTGACCGCCTGCGGCAAAAGCAACGCCGCCCAAACCGCCCAGGGCGGAGCCGGCGCGTCGCCCGCGGCAACCGAACCCGTCCTCATCGGCGTCACCGGACCGCTGACGGGCGACAACGCGGAGTACGGCAAACAGTGGCGCAAAGGCTTCGACCTTGCCCTGGAGGAGATCAACGGCGACGGCGGCATTGACGGCCGGCCGCTCGAGTACGTGTTCGAGGACACCCAAAGCGACCCGAAGCAGACGCCGGCCGTGGCCCAGAAGTTCGTGGCCAACCCGAAAATCGTCGCGGTGATCGGCGACTTCAGCTCCCCGGCATCCATGGCGGCGTCCCCCATCTATCAGCGCTCCGGACTCGTGCAGCTGGGCATCACCAACTCGCATCCCGAATTCACAAGCACCGGCGACTACATCTGGAGCAATACTTCCAACCAGAAGGACGATGCGCCCTACCTGGCCCAGCTGGCCGTGAGCCAGCTGGGGAAAAAGCGCCTGGCGGTGCTCTACCTGAACACGGACTGGGGCAAGACGACCGTCGACCTGTTCATCGGCAAAGCCAAAGAGCTGGGGGCGGAAATCGTGGCGCAGGAAGCCTATCTGTCCAACGAAAAAGATTTCCGCCCGATCCTGACCAAGGCGCTGGACGCGAAACCGGACGCCCTGATCCTCATCTCCTACTACAACGACGGGGCGCTCATCGCCCAGCAGCGGCAATCGGTCGGATTCGACGAGACGGTGACGGTGGTCGGCATCGGTTCCATCTATTCCCCGCAGTTCATCCGCCTGGGCGGCGAAGCGGCGGAAGGCGTGTACACCTCGACGCGCTTTTATCCCGCCGACCCCCGTCCGGAAGTGCGGAGCTTCGTGGAAAAGTACCGGGAAAAATACGGCGAGGATCCGGACACCTTTGCCGCGGTGGCCTACGACGGCATCAAAATCCTGGCCCGGGTCATGCGGGAATACGGCACGGAACGCAAGGCGATCCGGGACGGGCTGGAAGCGGTCCGGGATCTGGACACGGTGCTTTACGGCAAGGCGTCCTTCGGGCCCGACCGCCGTCTGGAAAATCCGCATTTCGTCAACCTGATCGTGCAAAACGGCAAGTTCGAGCTCTGGCAGCCCTGACGGGCGTCGGACCCGTCCGGCCATGACCCGAAAGGAGGCGAAACATCCGCCATGCTGGACCAATGGATCAACGGTCTGGTGATCGGCAACCTGTACATGCTGACCGCCATCGGCATCACGCAGATTTACGGCGTGGCCGGCGTGGTCAACTTCGCCCACGGCTCCATATACATGTTCGGCGCCTACATCGGATGGATGGCGATCACCTGGTGGGGCTGGCCGCTCCTGCCCGCCATCACGCTGGTGCTGGCCGGCAGCGCCCTGCTCGGCCTCCTGCTGGAAAGGGTGGCGGTGCGGCCGTTCGCCCGCCAGGGCAGCACGATTCTCCTGCTCACCACCATCGCGGCGGGGCTTATCCTCGACAACGCCGCCCAGGTGATCTGGGGGCCCCAGACCCAGGCGCTGCGCAATCCCCTGCCGCATTGGCACTTCCGGCTGGGGAACAGCACGGTGACGCTGCTGGACCTGTTCATCCTGGCCTGCGGCGTCGGCACGGCGCTGCTCCTGCACCTGTTCCTGTACCGCAGCCGGGCGGGCTGGGCCGTCCGGGCGACGGCGCAGGACCGCGAGGCGGCGCTGCAGATGGGCATCGACGCGGGCCGGGTGAGCCGCCTGTCCTTCGCCCTGGCCGGCGCCTTCGCGGGACTCAGCGGCCTGCTGGTGGGTCTGTACTTCAGCAACATCTACCCGATGATGGGCGCCTCGGCCACGCTCAAGGGAACCACCGCCGCCCTGCTCGGCGGCCTCGGGAACGTGCCGGGCGCCATCCTCGGCGCCTACGTGCTGGGCATCGTCGAAGCGTTCAGCGTGGAATGGCTGGGCGCCAGCTACCGCAACCTGGTGGCCGTCGTCCTGCTCATCGCCGTGCTGCTGCTTAAGCCCAGGGGGCTGCTGGCGCCGCGCCGCGCGCTCAATCCCGAGCCCACCGCCGGCACCTTCATCCCCCACGGCCGGCCCCTGCGCTTTCCCCGGTGGGCGGCGCCGGCCGCGGCGGCGGCCGCCTTCGCGCTGCCGCTGGCGCTGGCGAACCCGTACCCGCTGCAGGTGCTGGCCATCGGCTGGGCGTTCGCCCTGATGGCGGTGAGCCTCAACCTGATCTCCGGCACCACGGGACAAATCTCCCTCGGCCACGCGGGCTTCGTGACGCTGGGCGCCTACGCGTCGGCGATTTTCACCAGCCGGCTCGATCTGCCGTTTGCCGCGTCGCTCGTCATCTCCCCCGTCATCGCGGCGGCGATCGGCGTCCTCCTGTGCTACCCGGCGCTCCGGCTGCGCGGCCAGTACCTGGCCATCGCCACGCTGGGGCTGGGCGAAGCGATCTCCCTGATCGCCCTCAACTGGGACGCCGTGACCCTGGGGCCGCTGGGCATCAGCAACATCCGGCCGCCGGACTTCTTCGGATACGAACTGGTCTCGCCGGCCGCCCAGTATCTGCTGGCTCTCGCCATTCTCCTGGCCGGGGTGTGGATCGTGCACCGGCTGGGCCGCTCCCATCTCGGCCGGGCGCTCCGCGCCGTGCGGGAGGACGAGGTGGCGGCGCGGGCCTTCGGCGTCGGGCTGTCCCGGTACAAGTCCATCGCCTTCGGCGTGAGCGCCTTCCTCGCGGCTTTGGCCGGCGTGCTGCTCGCCCATTCGTACTCGTACATCGCGCCCGACACGTTTACGTTCGCGCTGTCGATCCAGGTGCTCACCATGATGATCCTGGGCGGGCGGGACAACATCGCGGGCGCCGTGCTGGGCGCGGTGCTGCTCATCGCGCTGCCCGAATCGATCCGGTTCCTCGGCGAATACCGGTTTATCCTGTACGGCCTGCTGCTGATCGTCATGCTTCGGTTCCGGCCCTACGGCCTGCTCAACGCCAGAACGTGAAGGAGGTGTCGCCGCCGTGAGCCTGCTTTCCGTGCGCAACGTGCACAAGCATTTCGGAGGCCTGCACGCCCTGCGGGGCGTGAGCCTCGACCTCGAGGAAGGCGAGACGGTGGCCATCATCGGCCCCAACGGCGCCGGCAAGACGACGCTGTTCAACCTGATTTCGTGCGAGGACAGCCCGGACGAAGGGGAAATCTGGCTGGACGGGCGCCGCATCGACGGCCTGCCGCCCCATCTCGCCGCCGCGCGGGGACTGGCCCGCACCTTCCAGAACGGCCGGGTGTTCGGCAACCTCACGGTGCTGGAAAACGTGCTCCTGGGCGCCCACACCCGCCTGCGCGGCCTCACCGACCCGGGTACCCGTCCGGCGGGCGCGGTGTTTTCGGCCCTGCGGGAAATCGTCCTCGGCATCGTCCAGCCCCGCCGTTTTCGCGAGCTGGAAGCCGAATTGACGGCAGAAGCCCTGGAGATTTTGTCCATCTTCGGCGACCGGCTCATCCCCCGGTTTCATCAACCCGCCTACTCCCTTTCCTACGCCAACAGGAGGCGGACGGAACTGGCGAGGGCGCTGGCGCTTCGCCCCAGGGTGCTGCTCCTCGACGAGCCGACGGCGGGCATGAACCCGACGGAAACGGATGAAATGACGGAAGTGATACTGAAGCTCCAGCGCCAGGGCCAGAGCATGCTGCTCATCGAACACAAGCTGGAGATGGTGATGGCGGTGGCGCACCGGGTGGTGGCGCTGGACGCCGGCGAGGTGCTGGTATCCGGACCTCCGGAACAAGTGCGCTCGGACCCCAGGCTGATCGAGGCGTATGTGGGCAAAACCGCCGACACCGCTCCTGCCGGCGCCGCGGCTGCGGGCGGAACCCGTTTCGGCGCCTCGGCAGCACTCACGGCGGAAGTGTAAGGGGTGACCGGGATGGAACTGATTTTGCGCCTGGAGAAGGTGAACACGTTTTACGGAGCGGTGCAGGCCCATTTCGATGTCAGCCTGGACGTCTACCCCGGGGAAATCACCTGCCTGCTCGGCGGCAACGCCTCCGGCAAGTCCACCGCGATGAAGGTGATCTTCGGGCTGGTGAAGCCCCGTTCGGGCCGGGTGCTCCTGGGCGGGGAAGACGCCACGAACTGGAGCACGCCCCGCCGCGTCGCCTGGGGGCTGCGGTCCGTGCCGGAAGCCCGGCGCCTTTTTCCGTTCATGACCGTGCGGGAAAACCTGTTGCTCGGCGCGTACCTGCGGCGCAACCGCCGGGAGGTGGCGGAAGACCTGGAACGGCTGCTGGACCTGTTCCCGCGGGTCGGGGAGCGGCTCAACCAGACCGCCGGCACCCTTTCCGGCGGCGAACAGCAAATGGTGGCCATGGCCCGGGCGCTGATGGGCAGGCCGCGCGTCCTCTGCATGGACGAACCCACCATGGGGCTTTCTCCCCTTTGGGTGAACCGGGTGCTAGAATTGATTCAGGAGATCAACCGGCAGGGGACCACCGTGTTCATGGTGGAGCAGAACGCGCGGGCGGCGCTGGAAATCGCCCATCGCGGCTATGTCCTGCGCCACGGCGTCATGACGCTCAGCGGAAGCGCCGCGGAACTGCTCGGCAACCCCCTGGTGGAAAACGCCTATCTGGGAGGAAAAGCGATATGAGTCTGGCCCCGCAACCCTTCGCGCCCCGCACGCCCCGCCAGGAGCGGATTCTGGCGATGGCTTCGGAACTGGCCGATGTGCTGTCCCGGGACGCGCAGCGGTACGACCGGCACAACGAGTTTCCGTATGCGCATTTTGACGCGTTGCGGAACGCCGGCTACCACACCCTGACCGTTCCGGAAGCCCTGGGAGGACGCGGCGCCTCCCTCACCGAAACCATCCTGGCCCAGGAAAAGCTGGCGACGGGAGACGGCGCCACCGCGCTGTCCATCGGCTGGCATCTCGCCCTGATCGGCAAGCAGGCGGAAACCCGCACCTGGCCGCCGGCCGTCTTTGAGCGGATCTGCCGCGAAGTGGTGGAGCACGGCGCCTTGCTCAACAACGCGGCCAGCGAAAGGGAAACCGGAAGCCCCTCCCGGGGCGGGCGGCCGTTCACCACCGCGGTCCGCGAGGCTTCCGGCTGGGTGATCAACGGCAAAAAAGCTTTTCTCACGATGGCGCCCGTGCTGCGCTACGCCGTCGTGTCCGCCGGGATCGGGGGCGAAGAAGGCGGCGGGTGGTTTCTGGTGCCCATGGACCAGCCCGGCGTCCGCATCCGGGAAACGTGGGACGCGATGGGGATGCGCGCCACCGGAAGCCACGACGTCCTGTTCGAGGACGTGCGGGTTCCGCCGGAAGCCCTCGTGGAGCCGTTCGGCCCCGGCCGGACGTGCCAGATCAACGGCGGAGGCGGGGCCGGTTGGGGGCTGCTCATCCCTGCGGTCTATCTGGGCATCGCCCAGGCCGCCAGGGACTTCATCCTGGATTACGCGCTGACGCGGCGGGTCAGCACGCTCAAGGGCCCGATCGCCGACGTCCCCCATATCCGGTCGCTGCTGGGCGAAATCGAAGTGGACCTGCTCACCGCCCGGTCCCTGCTTTACTCCCTGGCCGAAAGGTGGGACGGGGAACCGGAGCGCCGGCACGAACTGTCGCCGTTTCTTGGCGCCGGGAAGCTGGTGGTCACCAACAACGCCATCCGGATCGTGGACCGGGCCATGCGCATCGCCGGGATCGCCGGCCTGAGCCGCGACCTGCCGCTGGAACGCTACTACCGCGACGTCCGGGCCGGGCTCAGCAATCCCCCGATGGACGACAGCGTCCTGGCGACGCTGGCCGACACGGCCCTGCGGGAAACCGAGGCGAGAAAGGAGAAACCGTCCGCCGACGCCAAGGCGCCAAAACATATTTGACAAATGGAGGCGTTCGCCCATGGCGATTACCCATGTGGATCACGTACTCATTCTCGTTCCGGACCTGGATGAAGCCGCCGAAAGGTTTGAAAGGCTCGGCTTCCACATCACCGAAGGCGGCGAACATCCGGGCCGGGGAACCGCCAACCGCCTGGCGGTGCTGGATTCCGGCTATCTGGAGCTGATCGCCGTCCGCGACCGGAGCACCGCCCGGCCGGAACTCGTGCAGCATTTGGACCGGCACGGTCCGGGGCTTTTCGGCTTCGCCTTCGCCAGCGACCATCTGGACGAAGATGTGGCCGGGTTCCGCTCCCGCGCCGAATCGGGCCTCACGTCCCTGGCTGTCGAAGAGCCGCAGGAAGGCGCGCTGGTCACCCCGGGGGGAAAACGCCGCGGCTGGCGCAGCGCCCACGTGTCCGGAGACGCCGGCTCGGATCCTTTTCTCATCCAGCACGACAGTTCCGGGACGGAGCTACGGCACCGGCTGTTCGGCGACCGTCCGCCGCAGCCCCACCCGCTCGGCTACGGGCACATCGACCGGCTGGAGGTGGTATTCCCGTCGCTGGCGGCGGGCGAATCCTATTTCCGGGACGGCTACGGACTTCGGCGCGAAGGAGAACCGTCCGTCTGTCCCAGCCGCCAGGGAGACCGGATTTTTTTCCCGCTGACGGTCGGCCGGCTCGAAGTCATCGCGCCCAACTCCCCGGAAAGCCCCTTGCAGGAATTTGTGGCCAAACGCGGATACGGCCTGCGCGGCATCGTCCTCACCGTGCCCGATCCCGACGCGGCCGCCGCCACGCTGAAAAACTGGGGCATCCGCTTCACCCGTTCGCAGGCCACGGGAGCCGTCCAGATCGATCCGGACGACGCCCTCGGCGCCAGACTGATCCTGATCAAAGGCTGATTTTTCCAAAAAAATTCAAAACCCCTGGTATCAAAGCCGGTGGAAAAACCGGCAAGCACGGATGATACTAAAATCGAAGCCCCGGAAGCGGAGTCCCATAAAAGCCATTTGCATCCCGGGGCGAAATGCGCTAACATTTCTTTCACCAAATGTCAAAGCAGCCAGGTCCGGGTCATGCGTATCCGTCCGACGTTTGTCCGGCCGCTTTTGGACGAAAACTTTGGGTGTCTTCAAATTTCCAGCAGAAAGGTGAGGGTGATCATGACGGAAAAACGGAACAAGCGCATCGGCGAATCCGGAAACCGTGCAAACCGCACCCCACGCAACCCGTCGGAAGCCGGACGGCATGGCAAGGCATCCTCCGTCCCGCCCGGATTGACGCCCGGATACGACTATGTCTGGACCCGGGAAGAGGACTTTTCGGATCCGGATTACGTGCCCGACCCGGACGACTACTACTTTGACGCGGAGGATCCCGAAGATTATCGCTGAACGGGAACCGGGGGAGCGGCTGCGGAGCGGTTCCGGAACCGCTTCGACAGACGGGGATTCGCTGCGGAGCGGCTGACGCCGAAGGGCTGATGTGGATCGGCTGACAGTCGCGGATCCGTTGCCGGCCGGAATCGGAACCGGGCGCCGCGCGCGCCGCGGGAACGGTCCCGGCCGGTTCGCGTCTGTCGGGCCAACAGACATTCGGTCCGTCAAAAACCGCGGGAAAACGGCATCACCACAACTTTACGGACATACAGTCCCTTGGCATGCCCGAATCCCCCGAAGAAAACGGTTTCGGAGGTGCGGCGCGGCTTCCAACGGACTGTATGTCCGTAAAATTGTCGGATGGCCCATTTTTCGGCTTTTAATGGACTGGATGTCCGTCAAGGGAAACTGCCCGGGGGCCGGCGGACCGGCGTCCGGCCGCCGAAACCGGAAGGCCGGCCGCTTTAGTCCGCCAGCTTGTGGCGATGGGCGTAGATGGCGGCCTGGGTGCGGTCTTCCACGCCCAGCTTGGAGAACAGGTTGGTCAGGTGGTACTTCACCGTCTTCACGCCGATGGACAGTTCGTCCGCGATTTCCTGGTTGGACTTGCCCTGCGCCAGGAGCTTGAGCACTTCCATTTCCCGCTCCGTCAGCTCCTCGTGGGGCAGCGGGCGGGACTGGGGCTTGCGGAACCGGCTCATGATCTTGGCGGCGACCTGCGGCTCCAGCACGGACTGCCCCCGCGCGGCGGCGCGGATGGCGTCGGCGATTTCGGGGGCGCGCGAGGTTTTCAGCAGGTAGCTGAACGCCCCGGCTTCGAGCACCGGATAGACCTTGTCGTCGTCCAGGTAGCTGGTCAGGACGATGATCCGGCAATCCGGCAGCTCCTCCATGATGCGGCGCGTCGTCTCGACGCCGTCCATCCCTTCCATGACGAGATCCATGAGCACGACGTCCGGCCTGTACTCCTTCGCCAGGCGAAACCCGGTTTCCCCGTTCTCCGCCTCGCCCACGACCTCGATGTCCTCCTCCGTGTTCAGCACGGCGGCGAGGCCGATGCGTACCATTTCATGATCGTCGATGATCAGCACGGTGATCGGGCGCTCCGACACGTCCGCTTCAGCCTCCTTCGCGCGGCGTCCTGCCGCCGTCCGCGTTCTCCGCATTGTCCGCGTTTCCGTCCGCCTTTTCCGCCTCATCCGCCGCTGTTCCCGCATCCGCCGCTTTGGTCTCTGCCGCTCCGGTCCCTGCGGCTTCTTTCTCTGCCACTCCTGCATCTGCCGGCGTCTCTTGCGCCGTCTCTCCTCCTGCCGCCTGCACAGCCTGCGCTTCCCCTCTTACCAGCGGAATCCGGATGTCGACCCGCGTTCCTTTGCCCGGCGCGCTGGTGATCCGCACGGAACCGCCCAGCTCGCTCGCCCGCTCTTCCATGTTGGTCAGGCCGTACGACGTCTGCCGCTTGGCCTGGGGATCGAAGCCGACGCCGTTGTCCTGCACCAGCAGCTGCACGGCGTCGCCCCGCCGCTTGAGCGAAATTTCCATCCGGCTCGCCCGGGCATGGCGGAACGTGTTCGACATCGCTTCCTGCACGAGCCGGAACAGGTGGTTTTCCACGCCGCGGTTGAGCGGCAGGTCTTCGTCGATCTGCAGCACGATCTCCATCGGCACCTTCGCCCGCATTTCCTCCACGAGCTCCCGCACGGCCAACGCCAGCGGCTTGCCCGCCAGCTGGACGGGCCGCAGGTGCAGGAGCAGCGCCCGCATCTCGGACTGCGCGGCCGCCGCCATCTCCTCGATCAGCTCCACCTGCCGGCGGGCGCGCTCAAAGTCCTGGTCCAGCGTGCGCCGCACCGCCGTCGCCGTCATGGAAATGGCGAACAGCTGCTGGCTCACCGAGTCGTGCAGCTCCCGGGCGAGCCGCTGCCGCTCCTCCAGGGCCGCATTCATCCGCGCCCGCGTCTCCATCTCCGCCAGGCTCGCGGTCAGGCGCTGCAGCGACGTCACCTGGTCTTCCCACTTGCGGCGGAGCCGCTCCAGCTGCCGGGCCAGCCGGCCGATCTCGTCGCCGCCCATCTCCGGCAGGGGCGGGCCGAGATTGCCCGTTTCCAGCTGGCGCATGGCCTCCGCGAGGTCCTCCAGCCGGCCGCGGATCCGGTACCCGCGCAAAAAGCCGAAGGCCAGTCCGCCGACAACCGCCACGCCGCAGGCCGACAGCCCGAAAAACAGATAGTCCGCCCAGCTCGCCGCGCGCGACGCCAGGCCGTAACTGAACAGCAGGTAGACAAACGCGCCGCCGGCGAGCAGCGAGTAGATGACCGATTCCCCCATGTACCGCCACAGGAGATTGTGCCTGAGGTTGTAGGTTTCCTTCGGTTCCAAGGGCCGTCCTCCCCGCCGTCCGCCCGGGTCAACCCGGCATGATTTTCACGTCCCCGACCAGATAGAAAAGCTGCAAACGGAGCCGGAACCGCTTGTTCTCGTAGTCCGGCGTGCGCCACACAAGGCGGTTGACTCCGGTGTCGTCCAAAGCGTGCTGCCACTTGATCCTGCCGACGGGCACCGAGGCTTCGATCCACAGGCCCCAGTCTTCCGGCACGAGCAAATGAACATCCCCCAGCAGGCCCTGCAGCACGATGACCGTCTCCGGTTCCTCCGGCACCGCCCGGGTCAGGTCCAGGCGAACGTCGCCGAACAGGTGCCAGGAGGAAAACGACTGCAGAACCCAGTTTTGCTCCTCCCGGCGCATCGCCAGATGGAACCCGTGCCGCCCCGGGATCCGGCCCGGAGGCGCGCGGCGGGTTCTGAGCCAAAACACCGCCACGGCGAGGACCACAAGGGCAAAAAACAGCGCAAAATGCCGGATGAGAATGAACAGCGCGCCGCCCGCCATGAGCATGATGCCCCACTGGCTCCGCCCGCGGCGGAACAGCTCGACGCCCAGGGCGAACACCAGCGCCGCGTTGGCCGTGATGAAGCCTGCCGTATAGCCGATCACAAGGTACAGCGCGGCTGCGGCGATCAGGATGGCATTGCGGGACAGAACCATGGGCGCCGTACCTCCTCGTGCGTTGGAATGCCCGAACCCCGCCGGTCAGCGCAAAAGCCATAACGGCGGTGACACCGTTATGGCTGGCGGCACGGTCATCGCCGACTGCCGACGACCGCAGGCACGGTTACTCGTTGGTTTGCGGCGGGACGGGAGCGATCCGGTTTTTCAGCGCGGCCAGTTCCTGCTCCACGCGGAACTGCCGTTCCGGGCTCACGTCCATGGGCCGCACCGTCAGCGGCGTGCCGGCGGTGAGCCGCGCCACGTCCGCTTCCGCTTCCATCTGCAGGATCTTTTCCTCCATCCGCTGGAATCCCGCCGAAGCGCGGCCGCTTTCGATGGTGTGCACCGAGCTGATCTGGGCCAGCTGCTTGCGGGCCTTCGCCATTTGCGCGCGGGCCGCCAGCTCGTTGCGGCGGTTGCGCAGCTTGTAGTACTCCTCTTTCATTTCGTGCAGCTGCGCCTGCAGCTCGCCCACCTGCGCGCTGGCCTGATCGTGCAGCGTCGTCAGATCGGCGATTTGCTGATCGTAGTAGACTTTTTCCTCCAGGAGCTTGCGGGCCAGCGGCTCGTTGCCGGCGCGCAGGCTTTGCTCGGCCTGCATTTCGCGCTCCGCGCTCAGCCGGACGGCGTCGTCCAGGCGCTGCTTCAGCCGGCGCTCGGCCGCCATCTGCCGGGCCACCGTCACTTCCGCGTCGCGGATTTCCTTTTCCATGTCGCGCAGGTATTGGTTGAGCATGACCACCGGATCTTCCAGTTTGTCCAGCAGGTCATGGATCGAAGCCCTCGTCAGATCTTTCACCCGTTGAAACACACCCATCGTTTATTCCCCTTTCTTTTCCTGATTTTCATATTTGGCCAGACGCGCCTTCAGCTCTTCGATTTCCCGTTTCAGCGCTTTTTTTTCGATGTCTTCCATCATGGCGTCGATGGGATGGCCCGTTCCCGGAGCCGTCTGGCCCGGACCGCCGGTCCCCCCGCCGTAACCCGCCGGCCCCGTGCCGCCGGGCCCCGCGCCGTAGCCGGCGCCGGAAGGCGGGTTCCACGCGCCGTAACCGTTCCATCCCGCGGGCCGATGTCCGTTGCCATGGGGAGCGCCCGCATGGGGAGGCGGACCCGCGTGGCCCCAGCCGGAACCCGGATTGCCGCCCGGCCCGTAGTAGCCGCCGTGCGGACCGGGATAGGAGGGCTCCCGGGGGATGACCAGGGCGGCGATGAGGTACACCAGGATGACGGACCCGGCCGAGAAGACCGCGACGATCAGCAACAGGATGCGCAGCAGCGTCGATTCCACGCCGAAGTATTGTGCCAATCCGCCGCATACGCCGAACAGCATTCGATCGCTCGTCGAACGGTATAGCCTTCGCATCGCCTCAGCCTCCCTGCTCTAATTTTCTCTTCAGTCTCTGCAATTCCTGCTCCAGCGCATCCTGCAGCACGGTGCCCGCGCGGTAGACCATCTCCTGTCCCATGCGGCGGACTTCCCGCAGGCTGCGGGCCTCGAGCTCCATGTCGGTGATCCGGTCGTCGATGCTGCGGAACAGTTCGTGCGGATCCGACGCGCCGCCGCCGAACCGGGCGTTCAGCCGCTGCTGGAGCCGGAGGGATTCCATGCGCGCCAGGTAATATTGCCGTTTGTCGTAAGCCTGGCGGTATTCGTCGCGCAGTTCCGAAAGCAGCTGTTCCAGTTCCGTCAGCTCGCGGCTGGCCTGCTCGTAAAGTTCGCGGTACCGGGCGGCCCGCTCCTCGTGGGCCAGTTTGTCCTGCAGCGCGAGCCGCGCGGCCTGCTCCTCGCCGGCCTGCAGCGCGGTCATCGCCTGCTGCTCCCGGCGCTCCTTCCACGCTTCCGCGTCCTTCCACTGCGCCCGCAGGTGGTCCACATGGGCGGCGTACTGCCGCTGCAGTTGCTCGCCCTGCACGATTTCCTGGTGCGTGGCCCACAGGAACTGGTCGATCAGGCGAACCGGATCTTCCGCGCGTTCCAGGCGGTCGTTCAGCGTGGCGATGGTCATGTCGCGGACGCGTCTCATTACGCTCATGCTTTCCATTCCTCCCCCGTTGCCTTGTCAAAATTATGGATTTTCACTGCCGCATCCCGTTCCTCACCAGCGCGGTGTCGAATTTCCCCGCAGCCAGGAGATTCCGACCACAATCGCCGCGATGGCGGCGATCCACACGAGCAGGCCCCAGAGCTTGCCCAGGAGCATGAATCCGCCGATCGCCATGACCACGGCGCCCGCCACGCGGTTGCCGTTGCGCCAGGCGACAACGCCCAGCAGGATGATCAGGACCGGAATCAGAATCCCCATGAGGTAAGACGCGAAGCCCAGCTGGCCGGCGATGATCAGTCCGCCGAGCAGTATGAGCAGCAGCGCCGCCAGTTTCCTTCCTTCCAACACGCTCACCCCATTTCGCCATCTCGAACTTTTCACCCTCATTGTAAACGCGGTGACATCCCCGCAAAACGGACCCGCGATTGTTTTTGGACCTGGACCCGGGTCGGGGTCGGGGACAGCCTTCCGGCCATGACGGGGCGATGTCCGGCGACGCGTTCCGTCCGGCGGCGGGTCCGCCCCGTCCTTTCCAGCCCGCCCATGGCGGGGTTAAAATAGGTACAAACCATTCGCCGAAAGGACCGGCCCATCCATGTCCAAAGCCGACAACCTGCTGTCCATCCTGTGGATGCTCCGCTCCGGAAAGCCGATGACCGCGCGGCAGCTGGCCGACGCCCTGGAGATCAGCGAGCGGACCGTTTACCGGTACATCGACGCCCTGTGCGCCAGCGGCGTCCCGGTGCTGGCCGAGCCGGGCCACGGGGGCGGATACCGGCTGCCGGAATCCTTCGGCCAGGTGCCGCTCATCTTTGACCGGGACGAGCAAAAAGCGCTGCTCCACGCAGCCGCCTTCGCCCGGGAAGCCGGTTACCCGCACGGGGACGCCCTTGAACGGGCCGTCGCCAAACTGCGCCGCTTCGCCGGCGAAGACGCCCGTCGCCGCCACGTGGACGGCTTCGATGTCATCCTGTCCTCCGCCGGCGCCAGCGGCGAACAGACGCCCCTGATTCGGGAGCTGGAGGCGGCGGTGGCGGAAAGCCGCACCCTTCGGGTGGTGTACCGGAAGCCTTCGGCCGCCGAACCGCAGGCCCGCCACCTTGATCCTTACGGTCTTGTCTACTGGAAAAACCGCTGGTACGTGGTCGGCTGGTGCCACCTCCGCGGCGAAATCCGCAGCTTCCGCGCGGACCGGATGACGGAAGCTGTCCGGACGGAGCGGACCTTCACCCGTCCGGAAGGGTTTTCCGCCCGGGAATTTTTCCTGAAAAGCATTCTGCCCGACCCGGACGACGGCCGATCCGTGACGGTGCGCATCCGGGGAAGGGAAGAGGCGCTGGCCGACCTGTGCGGGCACTGGTTTTTCGCGCACGTGCTTGCGGAGCGTTCGGCAAACGAGGCATGGTTCCGGTTGGATGAAACGGCGATCCGCACCTATGCGCCCTTCTTCCTTCTGCCGTACGGGAAATCGATCCGCGTCCTGGAACCGGCTCTCCTGCGGCAGCGGCTGGCGGACATCGCTGCGGAGCTGGCGGAACACCATCGCGGCTGACCACGCCGCCCCCGATTCCCTGACCGCCCCTGTCAGGGAAGTTGTCTTATAATGAACAAAAAAATAAGGAAGGTGTTCCCGTGGCCATGAACGCGAAAGAGGAAGCTTTCCGCCTGTTCGAATACCATGTCTGGGCGAACGGCCGGGTGTTCCGGCGCCTGGAGGAGCTGCCGGAAGACATCCCGCGCCGGGAAATCCCAAGCGTGTTTCCGACCGTTTTTGACACGCTGGTGCACATTTATCGGATCGACAACGTCTGGCTTCTGGCGATGCAGGGCAGGTTCGCGGACATCGTCCCGTCCAGCCGGCGCATCCTGGAGGAAACCCGCGGCCTCTCCCTGCGGCAACTGGAGGAAAAATTCCGCGACCAGGCCGAACAATACCGGGCGTTCCTGGAAGCCGCCGACATGGAAGCCGTCTCCGCCTACCCGCACCCCCAATTCGGCACCTTGCACGCCCGCTACATCGACATCGTCCGGCACGTCGTCAATCACGGCACCTACCACCGCGGCAACATCACCGCCATGCTGCGGCAGCTCGGCCACCCCGGGGTGCCGACGGATCTCGTGTTCTACATGATGCAGGAAACCGGCGCCCGGTAACCCGCAGATCCAAAACCGCCAAGGGGCAGCGGGGGATGCCGCTGGCCGTGTTCGGCCGGCTCCCCGCCGCCCCTTGTCATTTTTTTCGCATCCCATGTCATTTCCCGCCATTGTGCGAGCGCACATCCAAATGTATACTCGTCCATGGAGGAGTTCTTCCAAGGTTTTGAACAAATCGTGACTTTTTCGGGACGTCCTTGCGCAAACGAAAATCATTTGTTACAAAAGGAGAAGATCGATATGTCGTGGTTTTTCGAGCGTGCGCCGGAAATTCCGCGGCCCCGGATGGAAGAGCTGACCCGCCGCGCGGGCGAAGAATGCCTGAAGCGCATCTCCGCCAGGCCGCGCAAGGTGCTGCTGCTTCCGCCCGACATCACGCGGGCCCATTCCGGCGCGGGGTGGATCACCAACATCCTGTACCACTTTTTCACCGACGCCGGAGCGGAGGTGTATCTCATCCCCACGCTGGGCCAGCACGTGCCGCACACGCCGGAGCAGAACCGGTGGATGTTCGGCGACGTGCCGGAAGAGCGCATTCTCGTCCACGACTGGAAAAACGGCTGCAAAAACATCGGCGTCATTCCCGCGGACTATGTGAAAGCGGTCACCTACGGCGCCGCCGACTGGGACATCCCGGTCAGCCTGAACCGCACCCTGCTGGAGGAACCGTGGGACATCATCGTCAACGTCGGACACGTGGTGCCCCACGAGGTGCTCGGTTTCGCCAACCACAACAAAAACTATTTCATCGGCCTGGGCGGCAAGGACACGATCTGCGCTTCCCACATGGCCTCCGCCTGCTACGGCATCGAGAACAACCTGGGGAACCTGGTGACGCCGGTCAGGCACTGCTTCAACAAGGCGGAATCCGAATACCTGGACCACCTTCCGGACGTGTATATTCAGATCGTCATGAAGTACAATGAGGAAGGCAGGCTGGTTCACAGCGGGTTCTACTGCGGGAACGACCTGGACACCTATCTGCAGGCTGCCCGGCAGTCGGGAAAAGAAAACATCGAAATCGTGCCGCCGCTCAAAAAAGTGGTGGCCTACATGCAGGGCGACGAGTTTTTCAGCACCTGGGTGGCCAACAAGGCGGTCTACCGCACCCGCAAGGCGATGGCCGACGGCGGGGAGCTGATCATCATCGCCCCGGGCCTGAAGCGGTTCGGCGAGCAGGAAGAGGTCGACCGGATCATCCGCAAGTACGGATACGCCGGCACGTCCCGCATCCTGGAAGCCTGGCGGAAAAACGCGGAGCTGCAGGATCTGACCCATGCCACGGCCCACCTCATCCACGGTTCGTCGGAGGGCCGCTTCCGCATCACCTACGCGCCCGGCCACCTGTCCAAAGAGGAAATCGAATCCGTCCATTTCGGATACATGAGTCTGGAAGAAGCGCTGGAGCGCTATCCGGTGGACCGGCTGAAAAACGGCTTCAACCGTCTGGCGGACGGCGAGGAAATCTACTTCATCAGCACCCCTTCCGCCGGTCTGTGGACGACGCGGGAAAAGCTGAACCTGTAACATTCGCAACGGGAGGAAGAACGGATCATGCACAAGTGGTTTATGGCAGGGCTCATTTGTGTGGCTTGTCTGGTCGGCGTCAGCTTGCTGATTTGGGCCATGCCTCCCAAGGAAGAGGCCGCGCACGAACCGGAAGGGCCCGCGATCGAGTTGCCGCCGGCCCAGCCCGCGGACGTGGGAATGGCGGAAGCGGCGTACAAATCCAACTGTCTGGGCTGCCACGGCGACCAGCTGCAGGGCGGCTTCGGTCCGGCGCTGAACGCCGTCGGATCGTCCCTGAGCAGGGAGCAAATTTACCAGGTCATCACGAAGGGCAGAGGCAACATGCCGGGGTTTGAAGGGCGCCTTTCGGACGAGGAAATCATCAACCTGACGAACTGGCTGGCCGAAATGGGATCCTGACGAACCCGACAGACAAAGAAAAAACCCGATAAACGGACGAACCCGGGGAGACCTTACTCCCCGGGTTTTTCGCGCGCCGGAAACTTCAGAGGAACCACGGTTTCCGGCGTCCCACTTTGCCGGCGACGATCTTCACGAACTCCTTGTCGCCGTCCGGAGTCGGGCCGATGAAGACCGGCCCGCCTCCTCCCGTCCGCGGTCCGGCGGACGTGCCGGGCGGGCGGACGGGATGGACGCCCTTGACGGCGTCCCGGCGGACGAGAATCGACCCCGGCAGGGGACGAACGCGCCAGGTTTTCATTCGGCTCATGCGGTACCTCCCAGCAGATGAAGGATGGTATGCAAAAGCTCCTCGTTTTGCCGCACCAGATCGTACAGCAGATCATGCGGCACGGCCTCGTCGGCGGAGAGGTGCACGGTCAGGGCCAGCTCCCCGTCCAGCGGGTAGCACAGCACGTACAGCATGCCGATTTCCCGCCGTTCGTAGAAGTTCCATTCGCCTTTTTCCAGGGTGTCCGCGACCAGGCTCGGCCGTCCCCGTCCGTCCGCTCCGGAGGGGTCGATGTCCCGCCCCTTCCCGACGTTGCCGGCGATCTGGACGATGCGGCCGGAAGGCTGCCTTTGCCAGAGCGCGGCGCCGGTCACGCGGCATGCCGGGGGCACGAGCAGCGAATTGCGGACCGCCTCGCAGACGGCCTCGTGCCTTTCCGCTTCATTTTCGACGGTGACGCTGCGGATGTATTCCCACAGGAAGCGCAGCAACGCCGTCCTGCGGGCCAGCACCGCCTTCAGGTCATCCAGGGCGCGGCGCGGGTCGACGAACAACCCTTTTTTCTGGATCGCATCGATGATGCCGCTGCAGGCCGCATCCACCGCCGCCGCAAAGTTGCCCTCCTCGTCCGCGGCCTCCGGGTCGTACCGAAGCACCGTGAGGCCCTGCAGGTCCGAGAGCAGGCGGAATTCGCCCACCTTTTCCCCCGGAACCAAATCGTCGCGCTCCTGAACCCGTTCCGGCACCAGGCAAAACACGCGTCCGCGGCGCAGCCTTCCCCAGAACAGGCCCATCTCGAACAGGGTATTGTCCCGCGGCTGGAAATAATACCTGCCGCGCATCAGCACCACGTCGTCCGGGGCGAAGATGAACACGGCGAAATCGCTCATGTCCAGGCATTTTTCCAGCGATTCCATGGGATATTCGCCCGGCGCGAACACCCCCGCGTACCATGAACGCACCTTGGCGTACGGGGCGAGCTGTTCGTGTACGGCGCGGGCGTACCGGACGGCTTCCGCGGAGCACCCGACAAACACCCTGGGTTTCGTTGGGACGGACACGGCGGCAACCCCTTGCTCCCGATTTTTCGCGATTTTTTCTATATATACAAACTTCATCCGCCGATCATGACGCCGGATGTCAAGACGGTGCCGCCCGGGGCCGTTTGCCGATGCCGAATGGTGGTTCCATCATAAAAAAATCCCGGGAGCGGCACAATCGGCAATCGTCCCCTTATCAGGGTATGCGCCGCGCCCGGGTTTGGGGAAACCGTCAGAACGTCGGTCCGATCCGCCAGATGCCGAAATCGTGCTGCTTCAGGATTTCCGACCGGGTGAGTTTGCCGGAGCAGACCGCCAGCAGCTCTTCATACAGCCGGGCGCCGGCCTCCTCGATGGTCTCGGTGCCCTCGATGACGGTGCCCGCGTTGAAATCCATGTTGTCCCCCATCCGCTCGTACATGAACGAATTCGTGGCGATCTTGATCACCGGGGCGATGGGCGATCCGGTGGGCGTTCCCCTTCCGCTGGTGAACAGGACGACCTGGGCGCCGCCGGCCACCATGCCGGTGAGCTGCTCGATGTCATGCCCCGGCGTGTCCATCCAGACCAGTCCCTTCTCGCTGGGCCGCTGGGCGTAGTCGATCACTTCCCGCAGCGGCCGGGTGCCCGCCTTGGCCGCGGCGCCCAGCGACTTTTCCTCGAGCGTGCTGAGTCCGCCGAGGATGTTTCCCGGGCTCGGGTTGCCCGTGCGGATGTCCACCCCCATCGCGAAGGCGCGGTTCTCCATCGCGTGGATGACCTCGTAAACCCGTTTGGCCACCCGTTCGTTCACCGCCCGTTTCGCCAGCAGATGCTCCGCGCCGATGAGCTCGGTGGTTTCCGCCAGAATGGACGTGCCGCCGGCGTCCACCACCCGGTCGCTGACCCAGCCGACGGCCGGGTTGGCCGAGATGCCCGAACAGGCGTCCGACCCGCCGCACTCTGTGCCCACGATCAGCTCCGTGACGGACGCCGGCTCCCGCATCAGGCGGGAAGCGTCCGCCACCATCGCCGCCGCAATCCTGGCCCCTTGTGCAATGGCCATCAGCGTGCCCCCGTGATCCTGGATGGACACCACTTCCACCGGCTTGCCGCTTTTGGCGATTTCTTCGGCCACCCGCCGGGCCTGATGGGTTTCGCAGCCCAGCCCCATCACCACGACGCCGTAAACGTTGGGGTTGATGCCCAACCCCACGTAGGTGCGAAAAGTCTGTTCATAGTCCACGCCCACCTGGGCGCAGCCGTGCTGATGGATGAACGAAACCGTCCCCGCCACCAGCTGGGTGATCTGGTGCGCGGCCTGCGCCGCGCAGGTGATCGTGGGCAGGATGAGCACATGGTTGCGCACGCCGATCCGTCCGTCCGGCCGCCGGTATCCCCAAAAACGCGTTTCAAGCTCCCGTTGCAAGCTGATCCCCCCTGCCCCTGATGCCCTCGACGTTGTGGACATGCACGTGCTGGCCCGGCCGGATGTCGGCCGTGGCTCTGCCGATCACTTCGCCGTACTTGATGACGTTCTCCCCCGCGGCGACGGGCCTGACCGCAAACTTGTGGCCAAATTCCACCGATTCAACCAGCTCGACCTCGAAAACCTTCCCCCCGCAAGCCGCGCGGACGCGCGTGCCCGCCGAAATGTCCGCGAGCGCGACGGCCACGTTGTCCGCGGGGTTCAGCATGACGACCTTGTGTGCCTCCCGCTGCGCTTCCCGCACGATTGATTCATCCTTTCATCCTGGGCCATGAACCGCCATGTGACGGACGATGGTCCGGTTGATTCAAGGGTAACATGAAAACGCAAACTTGACATCTCCACCCATCTGCCCATAAAATGGTATCAAGTGGTTGACCATTAAACCAATCAATATGTTAACGTGTTGATCGCTTGGTGGCAAGACGGATGTTCGCCAAGTAACGCGATTTGTACGCAAAGTACGCAAATCCACCAAGTACGAAAAATCCGAAAAGTCTGTAATGTCTGAAAACCACTTTAAAGGAGTTGAACACCGCCCTTGAACCGGCCAGCCTTCCGGGAAAACATCTCCGCCTATCTGTTCCTCAGTCCCTGGTTCATCGGACTGCTGGTGCTCAGCCTGGGTCCGATGGCGGTTTCCCTTTACCTGTCCATGACGGACTACACCATGCTAGAGTCGCCCGACTGGACAGGGATTGAGAACTACCGGCGCTTGGGGTCGGACCCGCGGTTCGTGAAAGCGCTGCAGGTCACCCTGACCTATGTGTTCCTGGGCGTTCCGCTGCAGCTCATCACCGCGTTCTCCCTGGCGCTTTTCATGAACCGCGGCATGAAGGGACTGAGCCTGTTCCGGGCCATCTACTACATCCCTTCCATCCTCGGGCCCAGCGTCGCGGTGGCCATCCTGTGGCGGCAGGTGTTCGGCTATGAAGGCATCTTCAACGATTTCCTCGCCCCCTTCGGGCTGGAGCCCAGAAGCTGGGTGGCGGATCCTTCCACCGCGCTGTACACCCTGATTCTGCTGCTCGTCTGGCAGTTCGGATCGCCGATGATCATTTTCCTGGCGGGACTGCGGCAGATTCCGGCGGAGCTGTATGAAGCCGCCTCCATTGACGGAGCCGGCGTTTTCTCGCGGTTTTTCCGAATCACGCTGCCGTCGATTACGCCCATCATCCTGTTCAACCTGATCATGCAGGTCATCAATGCGTTCCAGGCGTTCACGCCGGCCTACATCGTGGGCGGCCCGCAAGGCGGAGCGATGGACTCCACCCTGTTCTACACGCTCTACCTGTACACCAAAGCGTTCAGCGAATTCCGCATGGGCTATGCCTCCGCCCTGGCCTGGGTGCTGCTCGTCATCTGCGGCGTGTTTGTCTGGCTGTTGTTCCTGTCGTCACGAAAATGGGTCCATTACGAAAGCTGAGGGGAACGACGTGACCAGCGCCAACATCCGTAAGAAACGCATCGCCTACACCAAAACCGTCATCGCGGTCGTCTTCGCCGTCGTCATGCTGTACCCGCTGATCTGGATGCTGTCCAGCTCGTTCAAGCCCCAAAATCTGATTTTTCGTGACATGGGCCTGTGGCCGTCCGCCTTTACGCTGGAAAATTACGTGAACGGCTGGCGGGGCGTCTCGAACATTTCCTTTGGGAACTTTTTCAAAAATTCGTTCATCATCGTCCTGTTCAGCATCCTCGGCAACCTGCTGACCTGTTCCATGGCCGCGTACGCGTTTGCGCGGATCCGGTTCAAGGGCCGCAACCTCTGGTTCGCGCTCATGTTCGCGTCGCTGCTCTTGCCGCACCATGTGGTGCTCATTCCGCAGTATCTTTTGTTCAACAGCCTGGACTGGGTGAACACGTACATGCCCCTGATCGTGCCCAAGTTCCTGGCCCATGACGCGTTTTTCATCTTTCTGATGGTGCAGTTCATCCGGGGTCTGCCGTCCGAATTGGACCAGGCGGCGAAGGTCGACGGATGCGGGCACCCGCAGATCTTCGCCAGGATCATCCTGCCGCTGCTCATTCCGGCGCTCGTGACGACGACCATCTTCACCTTCATCTGGACGTGGAACGACTTCTTCAGCCAGCTGATCTACATCAACGACCCGCGGAAACTTACCGTCGCGCTGGCTTTGCGGTCGTTCATGGACTCCATGGGGCAATCCGCCATGGGTTCGCTGTTTGCCATGTCCATTCTGTCGCTGATCCCGATTTTCGCCATCTTCCTTTTCTTCCAGCGCTGGCTGATCGAAGGGATCGCAACGGCCGGCCTCAAAGGCTGACGCCGATGCATGACTGCAAAAATTTCTGATACGCAAGGAGACTGACGGGAATGGATCTGCAAGGCAAAACTGCTCTGATCACCGGCGGAGCCACCGGCATCGGCCGGGCGGTTGCGCTGAAGTTCGCGCAGAGCGGGGCCAACATCGTCATCAACTACTCCAAATCGCAGGCGGAAGCGGAAGACACCCTTCACGAGGTGGAGAAAAAGGGGGTGAAGGGGATCCTCTGCCAGGCGGATGTCTCCCGCGACGACCAGGTGCGCCGGATGGCCGACGAGGCGCTGCGCGCGTTCGGCCGCATCGACGTGCTGGTCAACAACGCGGGCCACACCGCGTTCGTGCCGCTGGCCGATCTGGAAGGATTGACGGAGGACATATGGGACCGCATCCTGGCCGTGAACGTGAAGGGCGTCTTTTTCACCAGCCGAGCCTGCTCGAAGGAGTTGATTCGCACCCGGGGAAGCATCGTCAACATCACATCGATTGCGGGATTTACCGGAACGGGGAGCTGTTTGGCCTATGCCGCCTCCAAGGCGGCGGCGATCAACATCACCCGCTCGTTCGCGCGGGTGCTGGCGCCCCATGTCCGGGTGAACAACGTGGCGCCCGGCGTGGCGGTCACCCGCTGGGTGGAAGGCCGGGAAACCCACGTGACCAGTTTTGCGAAAGGAACGCTGCTCGGCAGGGCCGCCACGGCGGAAGACGTGGCCGACGCGGTGTGGGCGCTCGTGACCGCCGACAGCTTCATCACCGGGCAGACGCTGGTGGTGGACGGCGGGTTCAGCATCAACTTCATGTTCTGACATCAGTCCAAAATCGCGCGATATCGCGCGAGCAAAGGGGGATGCACCAAATGGCGTCATTGTTCATCGGCGAAGGTTTCGGCAGGACGTTGATCATCCATCTGAAGCGGGGAGACCTGCTGCTGGAAAGCATCCGGGATCTCCTGGCGAAGCAAGGCATCAAAAACGCGGTTCTGTACGGAGCGGTGGGTTCGATGCGCAAGCTGGTGTACCATCTGCCCACCAGCACGGGACCGACCTCCAACGACAAATTCATCACGGTGGAAGGCAACGGCCCGATCGAGCTCGGCTCCCTGTCGGGGAACGTGATCGACGGCGATCCCCACCTGCACATCGTCGCCCAGGACGCGAAAGGCACCTATATCGGCCACTTGGAAGAAGGCACCGAGGTGCTGTTCCTGGCGGAAATCATTCTGGCGGAAATCAAGGACCCGGGCATCCATCGGGTGAAAGACGAGCACGGCGTCGTTTACCTGACCCGCAAATCGTAAGGCCGCATGCGGCAAGCCGCATGCAAAACCAATCTTTTAAACATTGGAGGGAATTCATCATGCCCATGACTGACCAAGAACTCATCCGCGAAATCCGCAAATGCCGGCTGGCCGACCTGTCCGACGGCATGGACGCCCTCGGACTGGTGGACGTGGGAACCATGTCGCCGGAAATGCGGCCGCTCCGCCCCGGCATCTCCTTCGCGGGATTCGCCTGGACCGTGAAGCTCGTTCCCGCGCAGCGCACGTTCCACCCGTGCAAAACGGTGGAAGAGTACATGCAGATGAACGGCGAATGGTGCGCCGACACCTACACCTTCTCCCGGATTCTCAAGCAGGAAGACATGACCGACAAGGTCCTCGTCATCGACATGGGCGGCTATCCGGGCGGCGTGCTCGGTTCCGAAAACACCATGGATTACCGGATCCGGGGCGTGGTCGGCTTCGTGGTGGACGGCGGCTGCCGCGACTCCTACGAGTGCAACAAGCAGGGAGCCAACGTATTCTGCACGAAGCGCACCTTCCGCCACGTGTCCGGGCGCATGGTGTTCAGCGGCGTCAACATCCCGGTCCAATGCGCAGGCGTGACGGTGCGCCCCGGCGACATCGTATGCGCCGACGACGACGGCGTTCTGGTCATCCCGCGGGACCGGGCCGAGGAAGTGCTGATGTTCGCCAAGGCCGTCCTGGAGGCCGACATGAAGATCCGCGCCCGGCATTACGAGGTACTCGGCTTCGAGCCCGACGAAACGCTGAACCGGTTGAGCCGGTAGGTAGTCCGACCCGCCCGCCATCGCTGAGGGAGAAGAACACCGTTGGAGATTTCCGGTTACAAATTCGAACCCGTGGAAACCCATTCCCTGGTCGTCGAGCTGACCAAACGCCTTTTGGATTACATTTTCTCGGGGACGAAGTGTCCATTGCGCGCCTGGCCGCCCAGCGATGGAAAGGGAACGAACTTGCGGAACTGAAGGAAATCCTGGAACGCATGAAGCAAGACAGCCTGACCGACTTCGTGGACGCCGACGTCCGGTTCCATTTGAAGCTGTGCGACATGGCCAAAAACTCGGTGCTCAGGAACATGCTCTCCGGCATCCGCAACCTGCTGCACACCTGGATCAAGTGCGTCATCGAAAAAGCCGGAGAGACCGCGTTTTCCTACCTGGACCACCTGGCCATCTACGAGGCCGTGGCCAGAAGGGATCCCGACGGAGCGGCGAAAGCGATGCCGCTTCACATGGACGACGCTTCCCGACGCCTGATCGCGGCGCTGAAGGAAGCGGAGCATATGAGCTGACCGAAAAGGGATGGTTGTGACCATGCATTACCGCCATTCAATTCCCACGATTGTGGAATGCGGCGCGGGCATCGCCGGGCGGGCCGGCGAGTTTCTGAAAAACCACGGGGCCCAAAACGTCTTCGTCGTGACCGATCAAGGCATTCGCAACGCCGGCCTGCTGGACCCCGTCCTCCGTTCGCTCGAGGAGCATGGGCTGAAATACGCCATCTTCGACAAAACCGTCCCCGACCCCAGCGCCGAGAGCGTGATGGAGGGGCTGGACCAACTCAGACGGCAGCCGCATGACCATATCCTCGCCCTGGGAGGTGGGAGCAGCATTGACACGGCCAAAGGCATCGCGATCATGGCTGTCAACAAGGGGCACATTCTGGATTACGAGGGGGTGAACAAAATCCCGCAGCCCGGGCTGCCCGTGGTGGCCATCCCCACCACGGCGGGCTCGGGCAGCGAGGTGACCGCGTCGACGATCATCACCAATCTCAAGACCAGCTTCAAGGCCGCGGTGATCAGCCCGTATGTTTTTCCCAAGGCGGCGCTGCTCGACCCGGCGCTCACCGGGAAGATGCCGCAGGAACTGACCGCCGCCACCGGAATGGACGCGCTCACCCATGCCATCGAATCGTACACGTCCAAAACGGCCACGCCGTTCAGCAGGGCGCTCGCCATTGAAGCGGTCCGCATGATCGCGCGAAATATCCGCAAAGCCTATTTTGTCGGGAGCGACCTGGAAAGCAGGGAGCAGATGCTGGTCGCTTCGGCCATGGCAGGCATGGCGTTCTCGCAATCCCGGCTTGGCAACGTGCACGCCATCTCCCACACCCTGGGAGGCGTGTTCCACATCCCCCATGGGGTCGCCAACGCTGCGCTTTTGCCCTACGTCATGATGTACAACCTGCCGGCCTGTCCGGAAAAGATGAAAGACATCGCCGAGGCGCTGGGCTGCCGGGTGGACGGACTGTCTCCGGCCGAAGCGGGCGAGCGGGCCGTACACGCCGTGGCGGAGCTCAACCGGACGCTGAACATTCCGTCGAATTTGCGGGAACTCGGAGTAGATTTGAAAGCGCTCCCCAAGCTGGTGGAAGACGCCATGCGCAGCGGCAACGTGCTGGTCAATCCGAGACGGACCCGTCCATCCGACATCGAGAACATCATCCGAAACGCCTACGAAGGCCATCTGTCGAGCTGAAATCCAAATTCGGACACCATGGAGGGAAGACGATGATAAATGGGATGAAAAAGTTTGGCATCCTTATGCTGGTCATCCTGCTTCTGGTGCTCACCGCCTGCAGCGGCGGCAGGGGATCTTCCTCGTCCGGCGGTTCGTCCCCGTCCGCGACCGGGGGCTCGTCTCCGAGCGCGGCTCCGTCCACGGGATCGTCGGCTCCGCAGCAAACCATCGAACTGCGGATTTCCTGGTGGGGCAACGCCGACCGGGCGAAACTGTACGATGCGATCCTTGACATGTACGAACAGCAAAACCCCCACATCAAGACCGTCCGGGAATGGACCGTCTTCCAGGATTACTGGCCGAAGCTGAACACGCAGCTCGCCGGAGGCAACGCGCCCGACATCTTCGGCCTGCACGTGCTGCTCTACGGCGGCGAATACGGCGGCAAGGACGTTCTGGAACCGCTGCAACCCTACGTGGACCGCGGCCTGATCAACCTGGACGGCTGGGATGAAGCCGTCATCAACGCGGGCAAACTGGACGGCGTATTCTACGCGCTGCCGAAGGGCGTTACATCCAGCGCGCTGATCCTGAACGAAACCATGATCAAAAATGCGGGCGCCAGCCTGCCGGAGATCACCACGATCAGCGAATTCGGAAAGTATCTGCAAGAGCTCCGGGCGAAACTGCCGAAGGACGTCTATCCGGTCGTCGACGGCAGCTACGACGACCACTACATCGAATCCTTCGTGCGCACCAAGGGCAAATCGTTCCTGACCAGCGACGGCAAGAGCCTCGGGTTCGATAAAGCGGACTTGGCGGAATTCTGGACCATCTGGGAGGACTTCCGCAAACAGGGTCTGGCGCCTCCGATGCAGATCACCGTCGAGAACTACGGCCAGCCGTTTGAAAACTCGCTGTTCGTGAGAGAGCGCGTGGCCATCGACATCAAGCCGAGCAACCACGGCAAAATCTACAGCCGCTCCCTCCCCGACACGGAAATCGGCATCCTGCGCACGCCGAGCGCGGACAATGCAAAATACCGCAGCGGCGAAAACCTGCAGGCGCCCTCCTTCGTCATCAACAAGAACTCGCAGCACAAGGATGAGGCGGCCAAGCTGATCAACTGGTTCGTGAACGACGTCGAAGCGCAGAAAATCTACGCCCTGGAAAACGGGATTCCCGGCTCGTCGAAGATTCGCGAAGCGCTCAAGCCGGATCTGCATCCCATGGACGTCAAGGCGATCGAGCACATGGAGACGATCTCGCCCGACATCCCGCCCACGGACTACCGTCCGCAGGGTTCGGCGGAAGTCTTGACGCTCTACAGAAAGTACCTGGAGCAGCTGGCCTTCGGCCGCATGACCGTCCAGCAAGCGGTGGACGGCTTCTTCCAGGAAACCGCTGCCGTCCTCGGATCGTGACCGGATCCTGCAGCAACCCCCGGCGGCTGGCCGCCGGCGCCGGGGGTTGAGCCCACGGCAAAGCATTCTTCGGGACCAACGAAAGCCGCCGGTCCTCGGAGGACCGGCGGTCTTTTTTTTTATGGTTCGGCCATTTTGCGTATCTAACGGATCGGTTTTGTTCCGGGCCTTCATTCCGGGCTTTCATTCCCGGCCTCGTCCCTTTTCTGGATCACGGTCATCAACCGTTTGGTCGCGTCCTCCATGTGCTTTTGCATCGCCAGCGCCGCCGCTTCGGGATCCCGTCTGGACACGGCTTCATAGACGGCCAGGTGATCCCGGTAGGAGAACTCGGTCTCGCCCACCGATTCGATGACCAGCTTGATCCAGGTCCGGAGCAGGGATTGAATGCTGGAAAGCACATCCTTCAGCACCGAATTTCGGGACATTTCCGCCAGCTTCAAATGGAAGGATACGTCCAGCTCGATAAAATTGGCCGGTTCGGTTCTCATGCGCTCCATGATGCGGCGCAATTCTTCGATTTCCTGATCCGTGCCCCGCTCGGCGGCAAACCGGCAGACGGCGATTTCAATCACCTTCCGCGCTTCGATCAGGTCCAGGGTCTGTTTTTCGCCAAGCAGGAGGCCCCATTCGATGACTTGGGTCAGCAAGGTGGAATCGGTTCTTTTCAGATACGTGCCGTCGCCCTGCCGGACTTCCAGAACTCCGAGCACCGTCAACGCCTTGATCGCTTCCCGGATTGCCGACCGTCCCACGCCCAGCGCTTCGGAAAGATGCCTTTCCGCCGGCAGTTTTTGGCCTACCTTGATGCTCCCGGAGAAAATATAGTCTAACAGCCTCTTGGTGAGCTCGACCACCAGGGAATTTTTTTCGATCGGTTCAAAATGGAAGTCGGGGGTTGCCATTTTTTGCTTCACCAGTTCTCGGGTCGAAATGTCTTTGATAATAAAAGTCAATTGATTAACAGGTCAACCAGTATAAAACATTACACCACCCCATAATTTTTGTCAAACACCGGACAACACAGGTTTGCGCTACAATATGGTTTTCCCGCCGTCGACGATGATGGTTTGGCCGGTCACAAAATCCCCGCCTTTGATCAGGGCGATGGTCATATTGGCGACATCTTCCGGTTCGGCCACCCGGCCAAGCAGAGAACCGTTCCCGTAACGTTGCACATGGTCTTCCCTGCCCTCCACCCACCGGGTCCACACGACGCCGGGGGCGATCGCGTTCACTCTGACTTCGGGGGCGAGGACCCGGGCCAGCGATTTCGTGATGCTGATCGCGGCGGCCTTGGAAGCGGCGTACGCAATGGAGCTTCCCATCCCGTTGAAGCCGGCGATGGACGTGATGTTGACGATGACGCCCCTGTTTTTCCGCAGCTCTTCGGCGCAAGCCCGGCTGACCAGAAAAATCCCCTTGGCATTCACATTGAACGCGCGCTCCCAATACTTGTCCAGCACGGCGTCCAGGTCTTCCAAAGCCACAAAATTGGTCGTTCCCGCGTTGTTGATCAGAATGTCGATGCGGCCGAATTTTTCCAGAACCGTGCGGCACATGCGCCTGACCTCATCATCTTTCAACACGTCCGCCTGACAGACGTCACCGTTTCCGCCGGCTTCGCGGATTTCCCGCAGCGTCCGAAACGCGTCCTCCCGGGAACGGGAGTAGTTGATGACCACATTGGCTCCCTCTTGCGCCAGCCCGAGCGCGATTGCCCGACCGATGCCCGTTCCGCCGCCTGTGATGATGGCTGTTTTGCCCTCGATCCTCATCACCGTTCAGCTTCCTTCCACAGTTGCTCTCTCTGCCGTTGTTGCAGCCTTTCCCACAGTCCCTTGTACAAGGAGGTGGTTTTTCGATAGATGTCATGAGCGTCAGCCGAAGAGGGAGGGATGACTTCGATTCCCATCGTCCATGCTTCCCTCCTGCCGAAAAATCCTTGACGCTCCAATTCAAGCAAGAATGCGAACACATCCTCCCGGCCCATTTCGCCGTCCTCCAGATCGAACGGGGGATGCTTGTCTCCGTACAAGGGATGGAGCGCGTCCTTCAGATAGCAGTTGGCCAAATGAACGTGCCGTACGTACGGTGCCAGCCGCTCCAGGCTCACGGCCGGATTCTCGCCCAGCTGGATCACATGGCTGAGATCAAATGTGATTCCGAAATTGCCGTAATCCGCCGCAAGGACCTCGGCAAGCTTTTGGGCCGCCGGGGTCGGGCCGACCAGAAAGTGCGGCTCGCCGTGATCATTGAAAAATTCCAGCGTGATCTGCAAGACCTGGCCTTCCGCCCGCCGTTCGGCGTAATCGCACAGCTCCTTCAGCGATTCCGCCAGCAGGGCGAACGAGGCGTTTCTTTCCTCCTCCGAATCCAACGTCTGGCCGCTGGTGATCAGCATGAGGGAACTTCCGAAAAAATACGCCTGATCGATCAGTCTTTTCGTTTCCGAAATCGCGTGCCGCCGGTGCCCGTCGTTCAGGCTGCCCAGATTCAGCCGCCGGCTCTTGAGATGCGCTCCCGCAAGAAAAACGGACGGCTTGGCGAATCGGTCGAGTTCTTTTCGGATCCGGGCAAAGGCAGGCCGCTCGCCGTCTTCCAGGAAGAACTCCACCGTATCGTAAAACCCTTCCCCGGCCGCGAGACGAAGGGCCTGAACAAGGGCATCCGCCGAATGCATGGTATCGGGAAACGAAGCTGAAATGACAACGCTTTTGACCAAGGCTCCGAAAGATGGATAATTCTGTTTCATTTCCGTCGGATATATGCGGTTTCCCTCCATTGTCTTGTGATGTCATTCGGGGCAATCCGGAAAAGCAATGGCGCAGGAGGCGAGCCTGCCGTACCGGTGCCTCGCCCCCTGCTCCGTCAACGAACGGTAATATCGGTGAAATTCACGGACAAAGGCTTTCCGCTTTCGTCCGTCACCTGCATCTCGATCCTGTACGCCCCCGTCGGCGCATCGGCCGGGATGGGCCACACGATATGGTCCACATCCTTGACCGAATCTTCCGCCAGCCTGGCGGCAAAACGGTTCTCCATCACGACACGGCCCGCACCGCGTTCCACGATCCTCCAGCTGATGCTGGCGTTCTCGATGGGATGCGGATAGTCGTTCGTCACCCAGACCGTGGCCGCAAACGTCGAAGGCCGGTCGTAGAATTTCTCGCGGCCGATGATGTACGGCGTCGCTTTCCGCTCCAGGCTGATCAGCACGCGCGAATAGACCTGTTTAAGGGATTCGTAAACTTTGTACGCCCGTCCATAGTAGTCGAACAGACCGGAACCCATGATGGGGCAGGGATCTCTCCAATAGTAGAGATACATGGAGCCTACCGGCCGGTATTTGCGCTGGCGCAGAAACTCCACCTGTTCCTTTACGACCAGCGCTTCGTAGGACTGGTAGTTTTCAATGAATTCCTCCAGCGTGTCCGTCATTTGAATCTTGGCAAACCCGAATGCCAGGTCATAAAAGAACCCGTAGTATTCCCAGGTGTCCCAATGGGGCGGCCAGAGCTTGTCTTCCGGGATGAAGGACTTGAGCGATTCCAGAACCGGAATCGACTGTGCGCCGAATTCGACGATGTTCGGTTCGATTTTCTTCTTGCTAAGGTCGGTATCCCCGTCCGCGCAGCAGCCGATCATCAGGTTTTGCACGCCTTCGCGGTAGTCGCCGAGGTGGATCCACCGCACGGGATCGACGGTGCCCAGCGTTTCCTTCAGGATCTGGCACAACCGGTGGTAATTGTTCGGCTTGTCCGGCAGGAGATAGATTTCTGGCTCCTTGAACACCGACCACATGCCGATGCAGGCATGGTTGCAGAGCATGTAGCCCATGTCCCGGATCATCTCGCTGGCCCGTTCGATGAAATCGTCGCTGTCGCTGACGCAGTAATGAAGCGGGAACACCTGCCAGACCAGGAAACCCATCTCGTCGCAGAGGGTGTAGAACCCGTCCGGCTCGACATGGCTGCCGATGCGAATCGAGTTGATTTCCATCTCTTTCATCCGGTTCAGGTCTTTAAGCCACATCTCCCGGTTTCCCTGGCTCAGCCACTGGCTGGTAATGTACCGCATTCCGCGGAGAAAGACCTTCCGGCCGTTCAGATACCAGTGCCCGGTTTCCTCGTCGTGCACCACTTCCTTGATGCCGAAGTTTTGCTTGACCGTATCGTCCATGACCGATACGACGGCCGTGTACAGGCTGGGATAACCCAGATCCCAGGTCCACCACAGCCTGGCGTTCGGAACCGTCAGGACCAGCTTGAACGTGTTGCTCCCCGGCTGCAGGACGACCTCGCGGGTGCGCGTCAGCTCGAGATCCTCCTCAAAGTTGCAAGGAACGATGGTCATCTTCAGGTCGGTCCGGATCGTTTTCCCCGTCGTGTTCCGCACGGTGATGTCCGCCGCGACCAGGGCCGTTCCGTCCGGTTTGTCCAGCTGGTCGCCCAGCCAGTCTTTTTTTATGCCGATCTTGCTGTAAATCTTGACATAATCGACGTACACTTCCGGCCGGGCGATCAGTTCCACGTCTCCCCAAATGCCGCCCGTATTGCCGTCCCCGCGGAACGACGTCATCGCGCCCGGCTTGTGCATCGCGTCGATCATGTGTCCCTTGATGAGGTTGATGGCCCTCGCCTGGTGCTTTTTGTAGGGCGGCGACAGCGGGCTTGCGGAGAAATCGGCCTGGATATAATCGGTATCCGGCCGGGGAGCTCCGTCCTTGACGACAAGGACGTTTTCGCCCTGCCAGTCCACCAGATCCGTGATTTCGAACTCGAACGGGTTGAACATGCCCTCATGAAAACCGAGATATTGCCCGTTCAGCCAGACATCGGCGTAATAGTCCACCGCTCCGAAGCGAAGAAACAGCTTTTTGCCGCGGAACGCCTCCGGTACCCGGAAACCCGTCTGGAACCACACGTTCCCGAAAAAATCGCCGAGTTCCGTCAGATACCAGTTGTTGGGAATTCTCATCTCTTTCCAGTCACTGAAGTCCGCATCCTTTTTGTAATATCCGAGATGCTCGCCCGGCTCGTTTTCTTCCGCGCGGTATTTCCAGATTCCGTTCAGGCTGTGTTTCATGCGTCCTTCATGAAGGGAAATCACGTCGTCATCCTCCCCCGGAGAGTGTCAAAGCTGTGTCAGATACGCGACTTTGTTGTGATCCAATTTTCTTTGAAGATTCAGGCCTTCGATTTCGCAGAGCAGAATTTCCGCCAGATACAGCACCGTGGTACCCTCTTCCAGATGACCCACGTGGGTTTCCTGGGGATCGGACGCCACAATGTGGAAATGGGGCTGGCCGTTGATCACCATGCCGCTGACCATGCCGATTTCCATCGGTTTTTCAACGGTGATGAATTCGTCTTCGGCCGAATCCGCAAAGCTCAAGGGACGATGATAGACCAGTTTTTGCAGGGATCCCACGATGGACAGAAGCACCGCGTTTTTGACGCCCTCCCGGGCCAGCAGATCGCGGACGCTTTCCAGCAGCAGGTCTCCCCTCTTCAAATTGAGCACAATTACCCTGCCCAAGCCGGTTCCATGAAAAACGCGTTGAGGATTGTTCATGTTCGTTCCCCTCCTCTTGGTTTTTACAATGTGATGACGGATCCCGAGCGGCTCGCGTCGAGAATGGCGCGGGCGACGCGCAGCGCCGCGATGCCGTCCTGAAGCGTGACTTCCGGGCGCGAACCCGTTCGCAGGCACCCGACAAAGTGCCGGTTGATGGCAAGGTAGGATCGGACGTCCAACGAATCGTCCAGCGTCTCTTCGCTCGCTTCCCCCATGGAAGACGTGCGCCAGACCAGGCGGTCGAAATCCCAGATTCCGGAACCGGTCAGCATGGCCGTGCCCCTGGTACCCGTCACCCCCCTGTTGTTCAGCGGAAGATGCGAAGACAGGCTGGCCTGGATGACGGCGGAAGCCCCGCCTTCCAGCGTCATCACCACAACGGCGTTGTCGTCGAATCCGGGAAGATCGCGGCGCGTGTTGGCCACGCGGGCCGTCACGGTCCTGATTTCGCCGCCGAGCCAGCGGAACATGTCGATGTCGTGGCTGAGGGATTCAATGGTCATCCCGCAAGCGTAGAGGGGATCCGTCCGCCAGCCGGCCTCGGCCCACATCCGGTCCATCCGGTGGCTCCACATGGTGACGATGTCGCCGAATTCTCCCGCGTCAATCCATGCTTTCAGCCTTTGATACCCGGGCCTGAAGCGCATATTGAACCCGACCGCCGCCGTGATGCCGGCCCGCCGGCACGCTTCTTCGATCGCCAGGGCATCCTCCAGGCTGACCGCCAACGGTTTCTCGATAAACATGGCTTTCCCGCATGAAGCCGCCTGAACCGCGATGGAACGGCGCGTGGACGGAGGCGTCAGGATATACACCGCGTCGCACGACGCGATGCATTCGTCCAGATCGGCGCACGCCTTCGCGCCGCACGCTTCCGCCAATTCGCGCGCCCGTTCGTGCCGGATGTCGTATACGCCGGTGATCCGAACCCCTTCCAGTTGACGCAGCGCCGCTGAATGCATCCTGGCGATTCCACCGGCGCCGACGATTCCAATCCGGATGTCCACGCCCATCCCTCATCCTTTCATCCCGGTCGTGGCAATCCCCTCGATCAGCAAGCGTTGCGATGACACGAAGAACAGAAAAATGGGAACCAGCGACAGAATCGACATCGCGAACAGATAACCCCAGGACGATTCGCCCATGGAATCCAGGAAGGAACGCAACGCCAGCGTGACCGTAAATTTCTGCGGATCGCTGAGATAGATCAGCTGGCTGAAGAAATCGTTCCATGTCCAGATGAACGTGAATATGGCCGTTGTGACGAGTGCGGGCAAGAGCAGCGGGAATATGATCCGGGTATAAATCTGAATCGGACCGCATCCGTCCACGGTGGCCGCCTGATCCAGCTCGCCCGGCAACCCCCGAATGAACTGGACCATCAGGAAGATGAAGAATGCCTCGACCGCCAGAAATTTGGGAATGAGCAGCGGCAAATACGAGTCGATCCACCCCAGCCGGAAAAAAAACACGTATTGGGGGATCAGGGTCACGTGATGCGGCAGCATCAGAGAAGCCATCATGATGGCGAACAGCGCTTTCTTCAGGCTGAATTCGAGCCTGGCATAGGCGTACGCCGCCATGGAGCAGGTGACGATGTTGCCGACAATGGCCAAAAGCACCAGCACGAACGAATTGTAGAAGAACCGGCCGAACGAAATGCCGCCGACGCCCTTCCAGCCTTCCACGTAGTTTTCCAGCGTAAAGGCGTTCGGCCAAAGCCCCGCATTCTGAAAAATTTCGGATCTCGGCTTGAAGGAAGCGCCCAGCATCCACAAAAGCGGATACAGCATGACCAGCGCCGCCGCGACCGCGATGACGAATTTCACGTGAGGAACCCATCTCCGTTTCGTTTCCATGCTGTACCCTCTCCTAAGATTCGTAATGCACCCATCGCTTGGACGTCGCGAAAAAAAGCGCCGTGAAAAAGCCGATGATCAAAAGCAGCACCCATGCCATGGCCGAAGCGTAGCCCATCTGGAAATTGTTGAAGCCGGTGATGAAGAGATACAGCGTATAGAACAGCATCGAATCCAGCACGCCCCCGTTCCCCCCGATGATGAAGGCGGAGGTGAACGCCTGAAAGGCGCTGATGATCTGCATGATCAGGTTGAAGAAGATGATGGGCGTAAGCAGCGGAAGCGTGATCCGAAAGAACGTTCCGATCCTGCCGGCTCCGTCGATCGCGGCGGCCTCGTAAAATTCCTTTGGGATCTGTCTAAGCCCCGCCAGGAAGATGACCATGGGCGATCCGAACTGCCAGACATGGAGCACGATCAGAGTCATCAGCGCGGTATCCGGGTCCCCGATCCAGCTTCTCGGCTGGATGCCCAATGGAGCCACCACCATATTGAAGATGCCGTCGTTGCCAAACACTTTTCTCCAAAGGAGCGCGATGGCGACGCTGGGACCGATCAGGGACGGGATGTAAAAAATGCCGCGAAACCATTCGAGGCCGAACATTCCCCGATTCAGGAACAAGGCCAGCGCAAGCGCCAGCAACAGTTGGAGCGGCACAGCGACAAACACGTAGAGGAAGGTCACCTGCAGGGCCTTCAGGTAGCGCGTGTCGTGAAGAAACATGTTGGCATAATTGGTCAGTCCGATCCATTTGGGAGATTCGAACAGATTGTAATTGGTAAAGGAGAGATACAGGGATACGACCATCGGAATGAACGAAAGAACGATCATGCCCGCCAGCCATGGCGAAAGAAAGAACAGCGCCACCTTGTTGCGGGCCCACCACCGCGAAACCGCCGTCATCGCGAACTGTTCTCCTCCTTTCCCGCCCGGCCGGAGAACAGGAACAGCCGGCGCGTTTCGGCCATTCCTGCGGTCCCGGTTCGCGGCTCACCTGGTGCTCAGGATCCGTTCGAACTCCGCAAATGCCGCCTCAACGGCCTCGTCCACCGACATCTTGCCGAACGCGATCTGTTGCCCGAAATTGAAGTAGGCTTCGATGATTTGTGGCGATCCCGGCGCCCGGACCATGACCGGTGGCGCATCCTTGGAGGCTTCCGCCATCAGTTGGAAACCTTTGACGTCCAGCGGATGCAGGAGATCTTTCAGCGCTTCCTGGACTTTCAGATTTCCGGGGATGCCGAGTTCGGCCTTGAAGATCTTGCCGGCTTCCACGTCGTTGACGAACCAGTTCAGCAGCTTGACGGCTTCCTCCTTGTTTTTCGAGTTCTTGGGGATGGACCAGGCGGACGATTGCAGATTTTCGCCGCCCTTGAACGCGCCGTTCGCCATGATCGGCCAACGGATCACGTCCAGTTCGTCACTCATGTAGTTGGTGTAGATCTTGGCCTGATTGAGGTTGGTGATCTGCGTGGCCGTCAATCCCTTGACGATCAACGAGTTTTCCTGCGTCACGTCCTTGTACTCGGCCGTGATGCTGGCCGGCGTGATGACGCCGTCGTTGATGAGGTCGGCCCAGTATTGGTAAAACTCCCTCAGGTCGTCCTTGGAAAAGCCGATTTCTTTGCCGTCCGGAGACAACAGGTTTTTGCCCTTTTGCCGGACCCAGGTGTCGATCGAGTGCTCCCATTGCATCCCGTCGAAGGAAGCGTATACACCCTGCGGCAGCTTGGCCTGAAGATCCCTCAGGAACTGCGCGAATTCTTCGTAGTCAAGGGTGCGTTCCGGCACGGCCATGCCGATTTCGGACAGCATTTTCTTGTTGATGACAATGGCCGTGAAGGTGACTCCTTTGGAAATCCCGTAAATCTTTCCGTCTACCCGTCCGGATTCGAGGATGGCCTGATCCCAGTCGGCCGTCTGAATGGCACCGCTTTCAATATAGGGATCAAGCGGTTCGAGGGCGCCTTTGCTCACGTATTCGCCGCCGTAGTTCAGCATGTGCATGCCGATCAAGTCGGGAGGGTTGCCGCCCGCCACTTGGGTGGCAAGTTTCGTATAATAGTCCCCATAGTTGGCGGTTTCCCTTAGAATTTTTACGTGGGGATTTTGCTGTTCGTAGAGGTCGAAAATCTGGTTGTAAATTTTCGCCCGGCTTTCATTGCCCCACCAGGCCACGCGCAAGGTCACCTGTTTTTGCTGTGACCCCGGAGAGGAAGATGCCGACCCGCCGGATGGGGAGGAGGTACCGGCACCGTCCGATCTTCCGGATCCGGATGAGCAGGCCGCCAATGCGAAGGTCACGGCCATCGCCAGAAGCGCCACCCACGTTCGTTTCGCTCGCATTTCGTTGCCCTCCTGTGAAAATTCTGATCTCAGCCGCCCTTTCATCACGAAATCAAAGCCGCAAACCCAACAGGACCGTCATCGCCGGATCGGTACCACCCCCCAGACGTTAATCTATCAACCGGTCTTGTGGTTGATTGGTTGATGTTTAGTTTTTATTTTAGACAGGGAATTTTTGGGCGTCAACTTTAAATTTTTTAAATTTTCCAATCTCACTGCGCGCTGGAAATCCGGCCTTTCTTTCCTCCGTCCCGCATGCTCCGCCCCTTCCCGGGGAACAATGGACCCAGAAATGGAACCAGAAAACCATCCGGCGGGTGGAATCCGATGTTCAAAAAAATATTCAGCAATCTGATGCGCAGCGTTGTGAACGAGGCGATGGACAAGGCCATCGAGCGGCTGGTGCGGGATCCTTACACGGAAAACCTGTTCGAGATGGTGCCCTCGATGCGGAAGGTCGGCATGGTCCAGCTGACGGAGATCGCCATGCGGACGAAAGACGGCCTTCCCCCGGGGCGCCCGCTCGGCAGCTACATGCGTTTTTCCCCGTGGGAAAAGCTGTTGTTCAATCCCGTGCATCTGTTCCGGTTTCCTACGCCGGACAGCGAATCCATCGATACGACCGTCACCATCGGCCCGCGGGCGGACAGGCCCTTGCGCATCGCCATCCCGATCATGATCGCGGGCATGTCGTTCGGCGGCGCCCTCAGCAAAACCGCCAAACTCGCCCTGGCCCGGGCGGCCACGCGGGTCGGCACCGCCACCAACACGGGCGAAGCGGGGCTCATGGAAGAGGAACGCAGCGAAGCCCGCTTGCTCATCGGCCAATACAACCGCGGCGGATGGCTGAACGACCGGGAAAAATACGAGCGGCTGGACGCCATTGAAATCCAGCTCGGCCAGGGAGCGCAAGGATCGAGCCCGCAGCGCACCCCCGCCGACAAAATCGGCCCCGAGTTCCGGGAAGTGTTCGGCCTGCCGGAAGGCGCGGACGCGGTCATTCACTCCCGCCTGCCCGGCGTCGACACGAAGGACGACTTTGTCCGTTTGGTGCGCCGGTTGAAAAAGGAGACGGGCGTTCCCGTCGGCCTGAAGATCGCCGCCACCCACCACCTGGAACGGGAGCTGGACATCGCCCTGGAGGCGGAAGTGGATTTCATCACCGTCGACGGCGCGGAAGGCGGCACGCACGCGGCGGCGCCCATTCTCGAGGACGACCTCGGCCTGCCGACCATGTACGCCGTCTCCCGGGCCGCCCGTTACCTTGCCGTCAACGGAGCGAAAGACCGGGTGAGCCTGATCGCCGCGGGCGGGCTGATCACGCCAGGCGATTGCCTGAAGGCGATGGCCCTCGGCGCGGACGCGGTCTACATCGGCACGGCGGCGGTCATGGCGCTCGTCGGCGACCAGATGGCGAAGACGGCGCCCTTTGAACCGCCGACAAACCTGGTGGTGTACGACGCCAAGATGACCGACAGCCTGGATCTGGACCGCAGCGCCGAGCAGCTGGCCAACTTTCTGAAGGCCTCGGTCAAGGAGATGGAGCTCGTCTGCTACTCCCTCGGCAAAAAGAGCCTGTCGCACATCAACCGCTCGGACCTGTGCGCGCTGGATCCCTTTGTGGCGCGGGCTTTGGGCGTGGAGCTCGGATTCGTGGCGCCGGCGGAGCAGGACGCCTACTACGGCGGCGGCCTTCCGGCATGGGCCGAGACGGAACGTCTGCCGGCGGACGGACGGAGCGACGGCCTGTCTCCCGTGCGGGAACGGTCCACGGACAACGAACGGCGGGAACCGCCCCAGCTTCGGCACTGACCGATGCGGGCGTCCCCGCCGCAACATTCACAACCCGGTGCGGGCTATCCCGATGGCAGGGCCGCTGGCGGGGCACCCCGGAACCGGCCAAGCGCCCGCCGGCCCGCCCACCGACCGCCATCGCTGCATTCACCGACCGCCATCGCTGCGCTTACCGACCGTCGCCAACCGGCACCACGGCTCCGCAGCCCCGTCTGACGGACCCGTCGCCGCACTCGGAAATCCAATATGTATGAAAAATCGCACACATGAACGCCCAAACCGGAGAATTTTCGGGATTTTGTGCGAAAAATCGCACATATCACAGGGCCAAACGGGCACGAGGGCCCGATTTTGTATGAAAATTAGCATAAAATGTTCGATTGTTTGGACATGAAGCTTTGATATGTATGAAAAATCACACATATTCATCATCGCCGGATCAGCCGACGGTCCCGAACAGGCATGCTTGGGCTCGCCGGATCAGCCGGCGGTCCCGAACAGGCATCGCCGGATCAGCCGGCGGTCCCGGGCAGGCCCGCCTGGGCCGGCCCGGTCCGTTCCTTCCGACGGCTTTCACGGCGCGGCGCGGACCGCTTCGGCGATGCCGTACAGCTGGACGGCCAGGGCGCACACCAGCAGCACCAGCACCGTCCCCACGGCGATTTCCGACATGTAATGCTCCCGCACGTGCCGGATTTTCCCCGTCAGGCTGAGCTCGCGGAACCGAACCGGCTTCAGCGGCTCATGCCCGATCAGAAAACGGTACGCCTCGTTGATCTTGGAAAAAGGCGGCCCGCCCGCGGAAGGCGCTTCGTCGGGAGCGAGGCGCCGGTATTTTTTGACCAGCAGCGCGAAACGGTCCTCGATCTCCTCCCTCGTCGCTTCCTCCGGCAATCCCAGCACTTCGCACGCGTATTTCCGGTCCAGCATGTGGCGCTCCTTCCCCTCGCTTCACATTCTTCCTCCGGCCATCCGGCCCGGCCGGGAGCCGGCGCCGGCATATCCGGGCAAGCTATAAGGTGCGCCAAAATCAGGAAAATCATGCGGCGGGTCCACTTCAACCCGGGGAAAATACGGAGAAGACACCCAGGATGCCCTGCTCGATCATCTTCGTGATGGTGAACGGCTGGTCCATGGCGATGCCGTACCACAATCCGTAAGACATCAGGGCCAGGACGAAAAACAGCCAGGCGTCCCGGCGCAGTCTTTTCGCCCACAAATAAATGAACACCCCTCCGACCAGCAGGATGAACCAAAGGTGAAACACTGTCACGCCGTCATCCCCCCCCTCTGCCTGCGCTTTCCTGCCGCGGCCTTGATCCAGGTGACCGCCAGCAGCAGGATGGGAATGGCCAGACCGAAGAAACCGTTGTAGACAAAGTTGTACTTGCTGCTCCACTCCCAGTTCTGGATGGTGTTTTCGATGATGGACGGGGCCGCTCCGGCCATGAGCAGCATGATGCCGAGCAGCAGGGGCCACCGCAGCCTGGGCTTGAACGTCTGCCTCAGGGTTTCGAAGGCCGCGAAGTACAGCACCTGAAGTTTGATGAAAATGAGCACCAGCAAAATGATGGAAATGACGGAATGGATATTGATAATCACGTCGTTGACGGCCACTTCCTCGACCAGGGAGTAAATGGGGAAGTTTAGATGAACCGTCCGTTCCACCCCCAGCGAACCGATGATGGCGAAGACGGTCAGGCTGATGGAAACGGCCGCCGTGGCGATGCCTCCCGTCAGCATGCGTCCCAGTCTGTTGCCCACGAACGGAAACAACATGAACAGCGCGACCGTTTCCAGGAAAGGATAGCCCAGAATCGACTGGTAGCGGAAAATCCCCGCCAGCGTCTCCGGCTGAAAGGCGGGGACAAACCGCACCCAGTCCCAGTTGACCGTGGCGAGCAGGATGACGAACCAGAAAGGAAACACGAGAAACGGCGTAAGCAGCTGGCTGAGTCGGGCGATGGTCTCCACCCCCTGAGCCGCCGCGTAGCCGGCCACGATCAGAAACATGATGTGGAAGACGGGACCGGGCGTTTCCGGCATGATCGTGCCGGTGAGAAAATCGCTCAGGTTCCGGAGCACAAAGCCGGCGACCGTGGTGAAATAGAGGAAATACAGCACCGTCGCCACCGTGCCCAGCGGACGGCCCAGTACGTCCAGCGAAATTTGTGCCAGGGTTTTGCCGGGATGGAGGCGATACAGCAGGAGCCAGAGGAGAGCGAAGACGACGCCGCACAAACCGCCCCAAAGGGGGATCAGCCAGGCGTCGCGGCCGGCCGATTTCACGAGCGACTGGATGAGCACGAACAGCGTCGTCCCCAGAATGTAATTGACGGTCAGAAAGTAGAACTGGCTGCCGCGGATGGTGACGTTGCCTTCCAAGCGGTTCCCCCCTTGTCAAAACGGTTCGGTGAGGTTGCTGATGTGCTCCAGATGGGCGTTGACCTCGACGCGGACGTCTTCCGGGTTCTGGATTTTCGGCAGCGTCACGCCCAGTTCTTTTGCCTTGCGGCAAAATTCCTGCAACTCGTCTCTGATCTGGTTCGCGATCTCCCGTTCCACCCGTGCCAGCTCCGCCTCGCTTTGCGGCATGTATTCGATGGCGAAATGGAAGGCCAGGTCCAGGTGCAGCTTGATCTGCGGAGTTTCTCCCAATTTGCGGGAATATCTGCCCAGCTTGGCGTTCATGGTGACCGGCCGGCCTTCCACCATGAATTGCTTGGTGAACCATCCCTTGTTGCCGAGGAGCAGAAAGTAATCGACGAGTTGGTCGTCGTTCAGCCTCGCCGTCATCTTGTAATCGCGAATGACCGCACCTCCCGTGATTCTCAGGTTGCTTACACCGGCGTCGACGGTTCCGGTCATGCGCGAAAATTCCGGCGAAGGCGCCTCTCCCACGGTCTCCAGGATGGGCAGCACGACGCATTCCGACCGCTCCATCCGTTCCGTCACGTCCCGCACGGCAATTCGCTTGCCCACCAGCATCGATTGTTTTCTCAGCAGGTTGAGCCGCAGGCTGACCGATTCGCCGGGATACATCTCCAGCGGCGTCAGGGTGCTCATGACCTTCTCCATGGATTCGCCGGCGATCAGGACGGGCACCGACGCCCTTCCCGTGGGCTGGATCTGGATGATGTTGACCATATCCCGCAGACCGTGCCGGGCCGTCCGTTCCGAGACGACCACCGCCCGGTAGTAGGCGATGAACAGCTTGCGCGGCAGCATTTTGTAGGCGGTCTTCCGGATTTCGCCAAGGGATTTCCCGCTGAACTTATAGGTGTAGACCGGCGCCTGGTCGCCGCCGGTAGTCGAACTGGTGGTTACCGAAGTCAGCGGATTGACAATCTGGTAGTAAACGGTTTTTTGTCCCGTTTCCGGGTCCTCGTCCAAGCCGATCATGGTGACGATGGCCAGCTCGTTCAGTTCGGCCTTGTCCCAGCAGCCGGCCAGCAGCACGGCGGCGAGGGCCAGCGCCAGGCAAGCCGAAGGCCGGCGCGTCTTGCGGGTCCGTGGAATCATGCCATCACCCGTTGATGTTGCGCTTCTTTTTCTTCAGATTCCGGATGAACATGGGGGGACGGTCTCCCATTTTCGGCCTCGGCGCGCGCAGCAGCACATCCCGCCAATCCGCCGGATACGGCGGAGTCACCGGCGCCAGATAGGGAACGCCGAAGGACTTGAGCGACGCCAGATGGGCGATCAGAAACAGCGTGCCGCACAGGATGCCGAACAATCCCATGAAACCGGCCAGGATGACGAAGGTGAAGCGGATCAGCCGCTGCGCGATGCCGAAGCTGTAGGTCGGCACGACAAAGTTGGCGATGCCGGTGACGGACACCACGATGACGATGGCGGCGGTGATCAGCCCGGCATCGACGGCGGCCTGCCCAAGCACGATGGCTCCGATAATGGACAGGGCCTGGCCGGCCACCCGGGGCATGCGGATTCCCGCTTCCCGGATGATCTCGAACACCAGCTCCATGAGCAAAACTTCCGCGAATGCGGGCAGCGGCACCCCTTCCCTCTGCGCGGACAGGCTGAGGAGCAGCGTTCCCGGAATCATCTCCTGGTGGAACGTGGTCGCCGCCACGTACAGGGAGGGAACAAACACCGCGATAAAGAAGGACAACAGCCGAATCCACCGGATGAAGGTGGCGATGTCCGCCCGCTGGTAGTAGTCTTCCGGGGAATTGAACAATTCGAAAAACGTGACCGGAGCAATTAGCGCGTCCGAGGATCCATCGACCAGCACAGCCACCTTCCCGTCCAGCAGATGCCCCGCCACGACGTCGGCGCGCTGGGTGTTCTGCATCGTCGGAAACGGCGTCAGGGTGCGGTCCTGGATGAATTCCTCGATATAGGCGCTCTCCAGCACGCTGTCCGTGTGGATGGCCTTGAGGCGGCGCCGCATTTCGCGGACGAGTTCGTCCGGGGCGACGTTTTCGATGTAGGCCATGACCACGGTGGTTCGGCTGACATAGCCGATCTGCATGCTTTCGAGGCGAAGCTGGGGCGTATTGATCCGCTTGCGGAGCAGTCCGAGGCTGGTGATGATGCTCTCCGCCAGTCCCTCGTTGGGACCGCGGATGCTGATTTCCGAAACCGGCGTGTCCACCTGGCGCTGCTTCGGGTCGGTGACGCGGACGAAGCAGACGGGACCGGAAGGGTTGACAACGACGCACATCCCCCTCACCAGAGCATCCGTCGCCTGACGGGCCAGCTCCTCCATGTCCAGGTCCGGGGAAAACTCCTGCAGGAAGGCGCTGCTCTCCGCCCCCGGCGCCTGCATTTCCGAAAACTTGCCGCTTTGCAGCGAGCCCAGGACATATTCATTGATGGTGGATCGGTTCACCAGCGTCTCCAGATAAATGCAAAGCGCCGGGCCCGTCGCCTGATCCCCGGGCACCACCGCGTGGCAGACCAGATCCGGCGGAGAGCCCAGCATCTCCCTGATCCGCGCCAGCAGGTCCGCTTCCCGCTTTTGGGCATTGGTACCGGTCAGCCTTTTCCTTGACGGCATGGCTCACCCTCCGGCTTTCCCTTCGGACGCCCGCGGGCGCCGCGTCGTTGTTATCCGCCAATGTGGATTATTTCCCTCGCGTTCTTTTTTATTCCGCTTCTTCCAGCAAGAACCGGGGCTTCCCGAACGGCAAAACCGGAAGATTTCAGAGGCGGAACAAAAACGGGGGCGGCCATTTCCGGGGCGGCAGCGGCGAGGTTCGGAATTCCGGACGGCAAATTCGGGAGGCGAAACGAGAAACAGCGGGTTCAACATACCGGGGAAAGGTTTGCAATTTCCGGAGGCAAAAAAGGAGACAACAGCAACTGCTTGGGCGAAAAAAACAGAACGGCGGGCCATCCGCCGTCCATGTGTGCATGGTAACCTTTTTGAATTGAATCCCAGATTGTGGAAGCCCCCCAAAGCGGCGTTTCGTGCTGAGGCAGCTTGGACGCGACGCTTTAGTGCAGCTCCCGGTGGCGGATACGGGACGTTTCCACCTGGATGGTCGTATGCCGGATCCGGAACCGCCTTTCCATTTCCTCGATGGCTTCCTGCAAAATCCGCTGGCCGTCGGCGTCGTCGCGGATCAGCAGATGGCAGCTGAAGGAGTCGAGCCCCGAAGTGATGGTCCAGACGTGCAAATCGTGAACATCCAGCACGCCTTCGATGGACAGCAGCGTCTGCCGAACTTCGTCCTGGTCGACGGTGATCGGCGTGCCTTCCATCAGGATGTGGACGGAGCGGGACAGGACGCCCCAGGCGCTTCGCAGGATGAGCAGGGCGACGGCGACGCTGACGATCGGGTCGGCGATATACCATTCGAACCCAAGCATCAGCAGGCCGGCCACGATGGCGCCCGCCGATCCCAGCGCGTCACCCACCACGTGCAGGTAGGCGCTGCGTAGGTTGAGGTTACCCTTGACGTCGCCCTTGTGCATGAGGGCCCAAGCGCTGAGCAAATTGGCGCCAAGGCCGATGGCCGCGATGACCAGCATGGCGCCGCTGGCGACAGCGGGGGGTTCCCGGAACCGGTGGACCGCTTCCCAGACGATGAACCCCGCGACGGCGAACAGGGCGACGCCGTTGAAGAGCGCCGCCAGAATTTCAAACCGGTAGAAGCCGAAGGTTTTCTTCGGCGACGGCGGCTTGGCCGCGAACCAGACGGCAATTAGGCTGAGCAGCAGGGAGCCGGCGTCGCTCAGCATGTGGCCGCTGTCCGAAAGGAGCGCCAGGCTGTTCGTCAGCAGCCCTCCGACAAATTCAAGCAGCATCACGCCCGTCGTGATGGCGAGGGCAATCAGCAGCCCCTTTTTGTTGCCTTCCCTCGCTTCGTGGTGGTCGTGGGCGTGATGGTGGTGCGCGTGATGATGTCCGTGATGTCCGTGGTGGTGATGTCCATGGTGGTGCCCATGGCCGTCAGCATGCGGCATTCAGCTCAACCTCCCCCGCCGCATTCCTCCTTTCATTCCATGCTGACATACGGAGACCGTCGCTGCAACCCGGCCGCGGGACAACGTGGAATTCGGCAGCGGGCGGTCTCATAAGGACAGGAAGCAAAATTCATGCCGGGAATTTGGAAAAATGGGCGCGGATTCCGTGACGTTCAAGTTTAAAATTTAAACATTCCGGGGAACGACGGACGGCCTCAAAACAAAACGGCCCGATGGTTCGCCGGCAACCCGGCAAACCGTCGGGCATTTAACGATCATTCTTCCGGGTGTTTTGCACCGCCCGGGAAGGCGGGCTCAAACGGCGCTGCCGGTCAAGCGGGTTTCCTTGAGCAGATCCCGGTGGACAAGCCGGATCCGGTCGCTTTCCAGCCGGCAGGTCAGATTCTCGTGAAACGGCGTGTTCACGCGGCACACATCCACGACGAAGGTGTGGTCGTCCCGCCAGCGAATTTTCGCCGCCGCCACCTCCCCGTCCAGTTCGTTTCCATGGTTCCACCCGCCGATTCCGCATTCCAGCGCGTGCATCCCGTCTTCGCCCGTCCAGGTGATGCGGCAGCCTGTCTCCCGGAAATCGAAGGCGATTTCCTCCACCTGCAAGTCATTCGGTTCCAGCCGGTACCGCTTCACGGTCCCCGCATGGACCGCGGCCAACGGGCGGGAGCGACCATCTGCCGTGCCGATGCCGGCGCCGTCCGATCCGGTCCCGACGCCGGCAGAGCCGCCCCCGATTTCCAGCGAGCCGAGCCTCCGGGCCAGCATCTGTGACGCGGCGTCCGGCGGCAGCTCCCCCTCCCGCATGGCCGGCAGCAGATGCCGCCACACCGCGTCCATCACCGCCTGCGGCCGCCAGTCCGCCGCCCCGCTGTGGATGGCGACCACCGCGTCCTGATCGGGCATGACGATGCAGAACTGCCCGTGCGCCCCGTCGGCGCGATAGGTGTTGTGCCGCCCCCGCCAGAACTGGTACCCGTACCCTTGGAAATAATCCGACTGTTCGGGGTCCTCCCCGCCGGTGTTCGTGGCGATATGCCGGGATGCAGCTTCCTCAACCCACCATTCGGGCAAAATGCGCTTTCCTCTCCACAACCCTTTCTGCAACCACAGCAAGCCGAAACGCGCCATATCCTCCGTCCTGAGCCGCATCCCCCATGCGCCGACGAAATTCCCCCGGGGACACCGATCCCACTCCGGCCTGCCGATCCCGAGCGGCAACAGCAGGCGGGGGTACAGATAGTCCAGCACGTTTTGGCCGGTCACCCGCTCCACGATTTGAGCCAGCAGGTGGCTTGCCCCGTTGTTGTACACGAAATGCGACCCCGGCGCCTTCTGCGGCGGCGCGTCAAAAAACGCCCGCACCCAGTCGCCGTCCGGGCGGTTCCCGATGCGCATGATATACTTGGTCCGCAGAAAGGAATGTTCAATCCTGTTGCGGGAGGTGTTCTCCGTGTGGCCCGTGGCCATGCACAGCAGATGCCGGACTTTCAATTCCGCCCCAGCGCGGCGCCACGCCTCCGCCTCCTCCGCTTCCGGAAAAAACTTGGCCACCGGATCGTCCACCGACACGAGACCATCCTCAACGGCCAGTCCCACGGCGGACGAGACGAAGCTTTTCGTCACGGAATAGACCGCATGCGGGATCTCCGGCCCGTACGGCGCCCACCACCCTTCGGCGATGACGAGGCCATGGCGGATCAGCATGAATCCGTGCAGCTCCAGCTCCCGCCTTTCCACCTCGTCAAGAAACGCCAGAATGCCCGCGGAGGAAACCCCCGCTTCCTCGGGAATCCCGCGGGGCAAACGCCCATTTTCCATCTCGGTTTCCCTCCGTTCGCCATTCCAAACTTGTTCTCCCGGTCCGACTTACGGACCTTCCCCCGCCCCGTCCCGTTTCAGGCGCATGACGTGCCGGCGGCTTCCGGCCGTGCCGACCCGGACGAACCCGCATTCCTCAAAGCAGGGAACGAAGCCCATGAACCGGTAGCTCGGGGAGTCCGGATCGACGGGATAGGCTTCCACCATGTCGGCTCCCCTTCGGAAGGCGTGCTCCGCGGCCGCTTCGATCATCCGCTTCAGCATCCCCTGCCCGCGGTATGGCCGGCGGACAAAGAAACAGACGATGGACCAGACCTTCTCCGGGTCTTCCCCCGGCTCGCGGACGCCGCCGAGATCCCGGAACGTCGGCCGCGGCGCCACCGAGCACCACGCCACCGGCTCGTCCCCCGCGTAACCCAGCAGCCCCACCGGGACGCCGTTCTCGACGATGTTCCGCATGGCCGCCTTGCGGCTTTCCTTCGTCGCCCGGTCCTTCGCCGTTCCCCGCCAGACCATGCACCAGCAGTTTTTCGGGCCGCCCCGGCTCTCGAAAAGCTTCTCCAGGTCGTGCCAGTTGGACGGACCCACCTCGGTGAAAACCACATCGGAGGCGTCCTGCTTCCCGATGGCCGCCACCTCCCTGCCCGATCCCGGCCTCGCCGGAAACGGGATGCTTGTTTTCTGATTATACCATTAAACATTTTTTAGCATTTCTTTAACTTGATTTAAAGTTTTTCCGGCAAGATGGGACGGAATCGCCGAAAACGCCAACGACGCCGGTTTTCGCATGGGCCGCGATGCGGTCGTCACGCCGAAATGCCGGGAGAGGTCACGATGTGCGAAAGTGCGCAAAAAAAAACCGTCCCGCGGGCGGAATCGCCCGGAGGGACGGCTTTGCTTCATTTTTCGCCGCGGTCTTGCGGATGCGGCAACGGTCAGTTCCGCGCCCCGGCGGCAACCGGCGGCGCTTCGCACATGCGGCGGTGCACCGCGGCGCCCTGATGGTTCGGGTCGAGGCGCAGCACCTCGTCCAGGAACCGGCGCGCCCGCTCCGTCCGGCCGAGGCCGAGGTGGCCGAGCCCCATCATGTAGCGGCAATGGATTTCGTTGCGCTTGTTCAGGTCGTCGTCGAACACGAGGAAGTCGGGCAGCGACACGGCGAAGTAGTCGAAGGTCACCTCGTCGAACAGGTGTTTTTCGCCGTAATCGATCAGCTTGTTGAAGCGGCGCTTCGCCTCCTTGTCGTCGCCGAGCTTCAGCCAGGCCAGCCCCTGATAGAAGATCATGTCCGGCGGCTGGTCGTTGTAATACATCGCCCCCACCGGTTCTTCGATGCCCCGCGAGGCGATCCGGAAGCACTCGGCCGCTTCCTCCGGCCGGTTCATCCCCTCATAGGCGCAGCCCAGGAAATAATAGATGTTGTTTTCCTGCGCCCCGGCGAGCTTGCCTTCGCCCAGGTTGGGCGGGTACACCAGCGCCTTGCGCAGCAGCCGCTCGGCGTCTTCATACCTTGCCTCGGCGAGAGCCCGCTTGCCCAGCTCCACGTGGGCGTATACGTGCTGGCCGGTGACCTTGCCTTCCCCGCCTTCCCAGGGATGGAAATTGCGCGCTTCCATGGCGGCGATGGCTTCCTCGTGCCGGCCGAGGGAGTTGAGCAGCGTGACGTACTCGACGTACAGGTCGTCGCGCCCGTCCACCAGCGCCCGGTGTTTTTCCAGCTGGGCAAGCCGTTCCGCGGGCGTGCGCCCCAGCTTTTTGTACAGTTGGTCCAGCTCGTAAAACACCCGCGCGTCGTCCGGTCCCCGCTCGAATGCCCGTTCCAGGGAAGCCAGGGCCGCCTGCGGATCGCGGCGCTTGTTGTAGTAGGCCAGCGCCAGGTTGCGGTGCACCGTCGGAAACGCGTCGTTCAGCCGGCGCGACGCTTCCCAGTGGCGGATGGCGTCCTCGTAGCGTTTTTTGTCGTACAGCCAGTTGCCGAGGTAGTAATGCGCCCGGTCGTCGCCTTCGTCCGCGGCCAGCGCGCTTTCCAGCACCATGAGATCGAACAGCGTGTTCGGGAAGCAGTAGTCGGGCGACGCCTCGCGTCCCGCTTTGCGGTGCCGCGCCGCCAGGTCCTGCCGTCCGGCCCGTTCATGCAGGTAGGCCAGTGCGTAGTGCACCATCGGCGATACGGACACCCCCGCGTCCCCCGCGTCCGCCACGACCCGCTCCAGCACGCCGGCGGCCTCGTCGTGCATGCCCATGAAAGCATAGTCGGCGGCAAGGCTCAGCACGTTGTGGGTTTCCCCGCGCATCAGATCGCGCAGCTCGTCCAGCACTTCCGCGGCCCGCCCCGCATGGCCCTGCGCGGCGAGGACCAGCGCCAGCTCGTTGCGGGCGCCGAAATCGGCGAAATCCAGGCGAAGCGTCTCTTCGGCCACCGCCTTCGCTTTCTCCAGCCGGCCGAGCTTGCGCAGGGCCGCCGCCTTCAGGTTCCGCGCCCGATAGTTGCGCGCGTTGCGGATCAGCGACCGCTCGACGAGCTCCAGCGCCTCCCCGTACGACCCCTTCGCGCACGCGATCTGCGCCAGCCCGAAATAGCCGCTGTCCTGCCAGGCCGCGGACCAGGTCGCCTTGTAGAACGCCGCGTACGCCTCGTCCAGCCGCCCCTGCAGCTGCAGGGAGAGCCCGAGCTGGTAATACGCCTCGCTGTCGTACGGGTTCGGGTTGCGCCAGGTGAGCGATTTGACGGCCCGGCGGAAATGGCTTTCCGCTTCCGCGAACAGCCCGCGCCGCAGGAGCAGCGTGCCGTAGGCAACGTTGATGCGGATGTCGGAAGGATCGCGCTTGAGGCCCTCCAAATAATACGCCTCCGGCTCGAAGGTGGCGTGCCGGTACTGCTCCAGGTGCAAGCCGGCCAGATACAGCTGTTCGTTCGTCTTCAGCTCTTCCGGCGCCGGCAGCGGCTTGGCCGGGTCGGGCACCTTTTCAATGTCCGGCTTGGCCGGCTGATACGACACCAGCTCGCGCCCGGACGAATCCCGCACCGTCACCCGCAGGTCGTGCGGTTCGTCGCCCTCGTCCAGCGGCACCACGGCCTTGAAGGTGGAGACGGGCGACAGCAGCGTCCGCTCGCTCAGGTACACGCGCTTTGCGCCCTTCAGCTCCACCGTCGCGTCCGCAAATTCCGAAGAAGCGTACGCCTGCACGGTGGCGGTGCGCTCGTCTTCATCCACTTCCAGGTTGACGGCGGCGTCCACCGTGGCGTTTTTCACGACCCCGATGTTCTTGTACGGCATGAAATACTGCTTGAACGACTTCTCCTCATACGGCATCAGCCAGCTGAAGTCCGGCTGGTTGTCCGTGTACACCCCGGTCATCAGCTCGATGTACGGCCCGTCCTCGTCCGTGAGGTTCCGGTCCCACGCCTGGCCGAAATCGCCGCACCCCCACGTCCACTGCTTCTTGCCCGGCGAGATGTGGTGGTTGGCGACATGCAGCAGGCCGGCCTGCGCCTTGTGGTCGTACCCGCCGATGAAGTCGTAGTCGGACTTGTAGGCCATGTAGCTCGTCGGCACCGGGATGTTTTTGTAACGGGAAATGTCGACGCCGGCGGAATAGTCCATTTTGTAATAGGTGCCGGTGGCGATCGGAAAACGCGACACGTCCCGCTTGCCGTGGTCGAAGACGGCGGTGACATCCGGCGGAAACACCGACTGGGTGTGATCGTGGACGTGGACGGCCGGGTTGGCCCACCAGAGGAACGTCTGCGGCAGCGGCGTGCGGTTGTAGAGCTGCACGTGGATTTCCAGAAACGCCTTCCCCGGATAGAGGGTGAACCCCGCCGTCATTTTCGTGCCGTACATGCGGTCGATCTCGCTCACCCACACCGTGGCGCTGCCGTCCTCGTTCTCGCCCAGCCGCCATTCCACCGGTCCGAAGGTGTTCGGCCGATGGTGCTGCGGCCAGTTGAACTCGATGCCGCCCGAGATCCACGGGCCGGCGAGGCCGACCAGCGCCGGCTTGATCACCCGGTTGTAATACACGAAATCGTAGTTGTTCGTCTTGTCGAGCGCCCGGTATACGCGTCCGCCCAGCTCCGGCATGATCTCGATCCGGATGTATTCGTTTTCCAGAACGGCCAGACGGTACGTTTTGGGCTTTTTCTCGTCCAGGATCTTGTCGATGACCGGATACGGATAGACGCGGCCCGAACTGCCCTGGTACACCCGCTTCTCGAGAAACATCGGATTTTTGTCCGGTTTCCCGACGCCATACGTGGGGATGACCCTTTCCTCTTCCCGCACGAGGACTTTGCGGCTGTCTGTCATCGGACTCCCTCCCCGTCCTTTTTCTTACAATGTACCGCCGGGCCCGGGGAATTCCAATTGACGAAAGACGGTTCATGATGGATGATATTCTTATCTTTTCGGAAAAAGGAAACCGTGCGGCAAAAGGGGGCGTGACGACGCCATGGAGGAGATTCGCAAAGCGGAAGGGTTCGAGGCGGAGAAGCTGCTGGTGCTGCCCGAATACGTGACCGCGGAGCTGGCCGCGGCGGAGCTGACGCGCCGTCTGCACATCACCGACATCGGCTGTTTCCCCCGCGCGAAATACCATTACCGGGAACGCCCCGAAGGGACCCATACGCACATCTTCATTTTTTGCGCCGACGGCGAGGGCTGGTATTCCCTGAACGGCGGCGGAACGGTGAAGGTCGGCCGCCGGCAGCTCGCCGTCATCCCGGCGGGCGTCCCGCACCGCTACGGCGCGTCCGCGCACGACCCATGGACGATATACTGGTTCCACCTGTACGGCGACGACGCCGCGGAGCTCATCCGCCTGTACGGTTTGGACGAGGACCCCGTGGATCTGCCGCTGGGCGCCTTCGCCAGGGTGACGGAGACGTTCGACGAATGCTACAGCCTGCTGGCGGACAAGCCGTACGCGTTTCCGGTGCACGTGCACGCGGCGCAGTCGGTCCGGCGCCTGCTCAGCGGCATCGGTCTGACGGCCGGCCGCGCCGTGCGGGGCGGACCCGGTGTGCGCCATCTGGAACGGGCCGTTGCGTATCTGGCGGAGCGGCTGGACCGGCGCGTTTCCCTCGCCGAGCTGGCCCGGCACACCGGCTTGTCGCGGCAGCACCTGATCTATTTGTTCAACCGGGAAACGGGCGTCCCGCCGATCGAATATTTTCTCCGCATGAAAATGCAAAAAGCCGGCCAGCTGCTGCACCTGACCGACCTTTCCGTCAAGGAAGTCGCCGCCGCGGTGGGCATCCACGACCCGTACTATTTCACCCGGCTGTTCCGCAAGCGGATGGGCTGTTCGCCGACGGCATTCCGCCGAATGCCCAAAGGGTGAGACGTTTTCATGGCAGTTCGGGTGAAATCGCGACAATTTTATACGCATCTTCAAGCCGCACGCCTGAAATCGCACAGATATATTTTCCCAAGAGGCCCGTTTTCACGCGAAAATAACGGCACTTTTGTCGTAATTGCGTCCCGCCCGATGAGACACGCAAGGGGCTTTTTGGCCGGGAAGACGATTTTACAAATAAGTCCACGACATTCTCCATGGTCACTTTCTCCCCGTTTCCCCATCATGGGGATAGCATCGGAATCCAAAATAATCGGAATCGGACCCTAAGGCTTGAGGTGTAAGACGTGCTCAACCGCATCATCCGCAAACCCCGATACCGCTCCCTGGAAGCGTCCGAACGAATGGCCGGCATTGTGTTCGCGATTCCGAGCCTGATCGGCTTTTTGCTTTTTATCGCGGGCCCCATTCTGTTCGTGTTCGCCATGAGCGTGATCCGCATCAACCTGATGGACAACAGCTTCACCTACGTGGGGTTCCGGTATTTTCAGAACCTCATCGAGGACGGAGACTTCCGGAAAGCGTTCTGGAACACCTTCACCTATCTGGTGATCTACGTGCCCCTGACGCTCCTGCTCGGGCTCGGCATGGCGCTCATCCTGAACGCCAAACTGTATTTCCGGGGCATCATCCGCACGTTTTTCATCATTCCGTACGTGACCACCTACATCGCCACGCTGGTGGTGTGGAACGTGTTCCTGCACCCGACGCAGGGGCCGGTCAACCAGCTGCTCATGTCGTGGGGGCTGAACCCGCCGCAGTACATGATCGACATCCATTGGGCGTTGCCGGTGCTGGCCGTCATCGGATCGTGGAAGGACGTCGGGTTCCACTGCCTGCTTTTCCTGGCGGCCCTGCAGGGCGTGCCCCGCGATCTGCACGAAGCGGCCTCGATCGACGGCGCCAGCCCGCTGCGCCGATTCTGGCACGTCACGTTCCCGCTGATCTCGCCGACGTCCTTTTTCCTGCTGCTCATCACGATCATCGGCGGGCTGCAGGCGTTCTACCAGATGGCGCTGCTGACCAAGGGCGGGCCGTCCTTCAGCACGACGACGCTGACCTATCTGATTTACCGCACCGCCTTTGAGTACAACAACTTTACCTACGCCTCCGCCGTGGGGGTCGTCCTGTTCGCCATCACCGTCGTGCTGGTGGCGGTCAACTGGATCGGACAGAAAAAGTGGGTGTTTTACCAATGACGGCAACGGAAACCTTCCGCTGGACCAAACTCGGCAAGTCGCTCTTTTTCCTTGCGGTGGGGCTGATTTTCGTCACGCCGCTCATCTGGATGCTGTCCACGTCCCTGAAATACGAAAGCCAGGTGTTCGAGACGCCGTTCGTGTTCGTCCACTGGGACAACATCAACTGGTCCAACTACGAATACCTGCTGACGGAGTCCCCGTTCCTCACCTGGCTCGGCAATTCGCTGCTGGTGACGGTGGTGTCCGTCATCTTCCGGCTGCTGTTCGCGGCGGTGTCCGGCTACGCGTTCGGCTATCTGCGGTTTCCCGGCTCGGGCGTCGTGTTCGCCATCTACCTGATGACGCTGTTCGTGCCGTACCAGCTGTATTTGCTGCCGCAATTTGTCGCGTATCGCCTGCTGGGCATTCTCGACACCCACTGGGCGCTGATCCTGCCGAACATCGTGGACGTGCTGTCCGTCTTTTTCCTGCGCCAGTTCTACATGACGTTCCCGCGGGACTTCGTCCACGCGGCCTATCTGGAAGGGTGCGGCGTATTCAAGTCGTTTTTCCGGATCGTGCTGCCGCTGTCGTACACGCCGCTGCTCACGCTGGGCATCCTCAGCTTTTTCATGATCTGGGACCAGTATTACCAGCCGCTCATCTTCCTGAAGTCGTCGGAACTGTTCACGCTGCCGCTCGGGCTGCACAGCTTCCAGACGCAGTACGGCCATGAATACGCCAAGCAGATGGCCCTCGCCTGCCTGGCGATCATCCCGGTGCTGACCGTTTTCCTGATCCTGCAGAAGCGCTTTGTGGAAAGCCTGATCTCCACCGGAATCAAGGGCTAAAAAAATAATTATACAAAAGTTTGAAATATATTTTCCATACTCACCACGCGCTCCATCTTTTATGATGGGGAATGAAAGCGCTTGGAACGGCCGATTCAACGGCGGTTCCAGCCATCACACCCAGCCATCAAACAAGGGAGGTAAAAAACGAATGAAAGCAAAAAGGGGCAATCTGGCGCTCGCCGCCCTGCTCGTGCTGACGATGGTGCTGGCGGCGTGCGGCGGCGGGAAAGGCTCCGGCGAATCCGGCGGCGCGTCCGGTTCCGGTTCGCCTTCGGGCGGTGACGCCGGCCAGGAAACGGTCACGATCACGTTCCTGAACATTTCCCAGTACGTGGATACGCCGGAGTACAAGGAGTTCGTGCAGCGTTTCGAATCCAAGTATCCGAACATCAAGGTCGAAACCATCTCGGTCCCCCACGAACAGTACATCAACAAGCGCAACATCATGCTGTCCGGCGGGGAAAAGGTCGACCTGATCTGGGGCAACGGCATCTACCAGATCGACGCCCAGAACAAGGGCTTCCTGATGCCGATCGAGGACATCGCCCGGGAAATCGGCATCGACATGACCACCGATTTCGGCGCCTCCTACAAGCCGGCGGCGGACGGGCACTACTATCGCTTCCCGGTGCAGCAAAACAACTGGCTGCTGTATTACAACAAAAAGGTGTTCGACGACGCGAACGTCCCCTACCCGGACCCGAAGGTGCCGATGACGTACGACGAAGTCGCCGAAATCGCCGAGAAGCTGACGCAGACCGTCGACGGCAAGAAAGTGTACGGCTGGTTCTACAACCACTGGGGCATGTACCACTACGGGTACGGCAGCCAGCTGAACGGCGGCAAATTCTACACGGACGACGGCCTGTCCAACATCAACGCGCCGGAGTTCAAGCAAAGCGTCGAATGGCTCTATGACGTGATGGTCAACCGCAAGGCGGCCATGCCGATCGCCGAGTTCATTTCCAACAACACCGACTTCCTCTCCTACTGGAACGGCGGCTACGGAATGGTCATCGGCGCGCAATGGTACATGCAGCTGGCGGCCACGAAGAAAGACCAGTTCCCCCGCGACTGGAAGTTCGGCATCGCGCCGATGCCGGTCCCGAAGGGCATGGAAGGCCAGCACATGAACTGGTCGAACATCGACTCCCTGGCCGTGCCGAAGAGCGCCGCCCATCCGAAGGAAGCGCTCATCTTCGCCCGGGAATACGTGGCGGACTACACGCTGGCCACCGGCGCGCTGCCGATGTACAACAAGGTCGACACCAGCAAGTACTTCCAGGAAATCGCCGAACAGGTCAAGGACGACGACGTGACGCTGGAGCAGATCGAATATCTGCTGGGCGGCGACCCCAACGTGGTCAACGTGGAAGAAAAGCCGGTCCTCGCCGCGCCGCAGGAATACGAAACGATCTTCCTCGACGAAATCGTGACGTACTACTCGGGCCAAAAAGGCGTCGACGAAGTGCTGAACACCATCAAGGACAAGGTGGACAGGGCCATCAAGGATCAACAACAGAAATGATATAATGGTTGTCACAACCGGAACGGCACGGGCGCCCTTTTTCTCCGGAAAAAGGGCGCCTTGGGCGTTGGAGGCGGCGAATCCATGTTCAAAATGTTCAGGGGCACCACTTCGATCCAGCGGCGGCTCGCCGTCATCCTCCTGGGCGTGTCCATTCCCCTGATTTTGGCGCTGTATTACGTCCAGAACCTGTCCACGGCGACGATCACCCGGCACGTCGAGGAAATCAACGCCATGCGCATCGCGGAGACCGCGGGCGGCATCCGGGACATCCTGAACCGGATCTTCATGGCCACCAACATGTTCATCAGCGACAAGCAGATGATCCGGGCGCTGGACACCGAGGACCCCTTTGACATCGAGAAGCTGTACACCTATTACAACGTCATCGACCGCCTCCAGTACGTGTTTTTTCTGAACGAACGCTACGCCGTCGGCATCCGCGACCGGTACGGAAACACCTACGTCTCCGATCTTTCGCGGGTGGAACTGTCCAAGCCCCTTGTCGAAAGCCTGTTGCAGAGCCGGCCGGAGGACCCCACCCTCACGATCATGGACAGCTTCCGCTGGTCGCTGGTCACCTTCCGGACCGCGAAGGGCGAGGACAAAACGTTCATCCTGCTCCGGCGGATGCTGTTCAATCCGGATACCGCCGGCCGGCTGGGCATGGCGGTGATGCTCGTGCCGTTCGCGTACATCGAAGAGCTGCTCGCCCGGCAGGAAGGCGTCTTCGAGATCGCCGGCGGCGACGGCAACCCGCTGTTCGCCACCCCGCCGGCGCCGGCCGAACGGACGGGGGAGGTTACCGAATACCTCCTCTCCCCTTCCGACTGGACGCTCCGCTACTGGAAGCAGAACGAACTGGTCGAAAAACAGCTTTACTGGTTCCGCGTCTCCACCTATTTCGCCATCGGCGTCGTCATCGTGCTCCTGGTCGTGCTGAGCGCCTTCGTCCTGAACGAAATCCGCAAGGTGCTCCTGCAGATCCGCGCCCTTTCCCGGCAGCTGGTGCAGCAGCACCCCAGCGCGGACCTCGGCGCCGGCATCCGGACGGACCAGCGCATCGCGGAGCTGTCGCAGACGCTGCAGCAGCTGGTGCACAACCTGAACACGGCGAGGAAAAACTACGAAGCGGCCGCCCATGAGAAAAAAAAGCTGGAGATGCAAATCCTGCAGCAGCAGATCAACCCCCATTTCCTGCTCAACACGCTGAACACCTTCCGCTGGATGGCGGACGCCCGGAACCAGCGCCGCCTGGGCTCGCTGCTTCTGGCCCTGTCCCATCTGCTCCGGCAGCAGATCTACCACGACCATTCCCACTGGACCGTGGACGAGGAAATCGAATACCTCACCCGCTACATCGAAATCCAGCGGGCCCGGTACGGCGAGGCGTTCGAGGTGTCCATCGCGGCCGACCCGTCCTGCCGGGGCCGCATGATCCTGAAAATGCTGGTCCAGCCGCTGGTGGAAAACTGTTTCGAACACGCCTTCCACGGAAGGAGCCGGGGCGTCGTGCGCATCGCGTTCCGCGCGGAGGAAGGCGGCGGGATGCGGATCACGGTGGAGGACGACGGCGTCGGCTTTGGCGGCGCGGCAGCCCCCCGCAAGGACCGGCAGTCCATCGGCCTGGACAACGTCCAAAGCCGCCTGCGGCTTCACTACGGCGAGGAAGCGCGCCTGGAGACCGAAAACATGCCGGGCGGAGGCGCCCGCGTGACGATTGTGATACCCGGGAGTGAACCGGCCCATGAACATCCTGATCGTGGATGACGAACCGCCCGTTCGCGAGCAGCTTCGCTGGATGCTGGCGGACAGCCCGTATACCGTGTACGAAGCGGCCAGCGGCGAAGAAGCGCTCCGCCTGCTTCAGGACCATCCCATCGATTTCCTGATCGCCGACATCCGCATGCCCGGCATGGACGGCATCACGCTGATCCGCCATTGCCTGGTCGAGCACCCGCATACCTGGAGCATCGTCCTGAGCAACTACGCGGAGTTCTCGCTGGCGCAGCAGGCGATCCGCTACGGCGCGAAGAGCTACCTGCTGAAAGCGACCCTGACGGCGGACGAACTGAAGGACGAGCTGGACAAGCTGATCCGGCAAAAACGGGAACACCAGGCCCCTGCCATGCTGGACCAGAACGAGCGCCTCACGGTGCTCAACGCCCTCTTCGACGACCGGCTGAACGGGCGCATCACCACCGCGGAACTGCTCCGGCGGGTCCGCAAGCACCGGCTGGACGTGTTCCTGGGACCATACGAAAGGTCGGAATTCGTGCTGTTTCACGCCGACCGGTTTTCCCGCTGGATCGCGGAGAAGTACAAGGGCCAGCGGGATCTGGCCGTGTTCTCCATCCTGAACGTCGGCAACGAGTTCATCCGGCGGTTCGGCGGGCAAAACCACATGTTCCACCTGGGGGATCAGCGGTTTCTCCTCGTGTTATTCCGCAAACCGCAGCCGGAGCCGGACCTTCCCGCCGCGCTGGCCGAGCTGAAAACGGCGCTCCGGGACAGCCTCGGCCTCGACGCCTCGATGCTGCACGGCTACGCCTTCGGCGATCTGGACGGACTGTTCGAGCAGGTGCGCCTCAGCCTGCCGGATTTCCGGGAATTTTTCTACCGGCCGGTCGGGGTGCTGCTTGGCCGGAACCAGCTGCCCGTCCGGGACGAGGCCGACGTGGGGGACGATTACCAGTATTTCGCCGCGCTGTTCGAAAAGAAGGAGGAATTTTTCCGGGCGGAACAGCTGTCGGTGTGGATCGAGTCGTTTTTCAACTGGCTGAGCCAGGTGCGCCGGCGTCCCGACCGGGTGGCCGAGGACCTTACGGCGCTCGTCGGCTTCATCGAACGGACCGGGTATGCCGTCGGCAAAGAAGTGACCGACCGTTTGCGCGGCTCCGATTTCGACCGCCTGGCGGACTACCGGGAGCTGTTCCAGCAGTGGCTGGGCGAAAACCGGCTTTTCGCAGGCTGCAGCCGGGAAATCATGCTGGCCCTGCACTATATCCACGAGCATTACCGGAAAAAGCTGACGCTGGACGACATGTGCGCCGCCGTCAACCTGAGCCGCTCCCATTTCTCCAAGATTTTCAAGCGGGAAACGGGCAAGACGCCGATGGAATACGTGGAGGAGCTGCGCATGAACCTGTCGCGCATGCTGCTGCGGACCACATCGTTCTCGGTGGGCGAAATATCGGAAATGGTGGGCATCGGCGACATCTTCTATTTCAGCAAGCTGTACAAAAAGCATTTCAACGTCAGCCCGAGCAAGGACCGGCTGCGGGACCGCATGGCGTGAAGGTGCGGGAAAACGGCCGGGCGGAACGGCAAAGCGGGCATGGAACGGAAGGCGGCGCCGCCTTGCGCACGGGGACGGAAGGCGCCGCTCGCTCGCGCAGCGGGACGGAGGTGCAGATTCGTGCATTGGCAGCGCACAACGCATGGGCCTTTCGAGGCATGGGAAGGGTTGTCGGAGAACCTGCGGGCGGTCGTCCTCCCCGCGCTCGGTTCCCGCATGGTGTCCCTCGTGCATGTCCCTTCCGGCCGGGAATGGCTGGAACCGGGACATGGGCCCGCCGATCCGGGTTACGGCGCGCCTTTCCCCGAAGGCGGGCTGTGCGGATGGGACGAAATGTTTCCGTCCATCGATCCCTGCCGCTATCCGGAAGATCCCTGGCGGGGCGCGGAGATTCCCGATCACGGGGAAGTGTGGTCCATCCCCTGGCAGGCGGAGCTGCGGGACGGCGCGCTGCACCTGCGGACACATGGCGTGCGCTTCCCGTACCGGCTGGAAAAACGCCTCTCCTTCGACGGGGACGGCGCCCTCCTCATCCATTACCGGGCGGAAAACCTGTCCCCTTTTCCCTTCCGGTTCGCCTGGACGGCCCATCCGCTTTTCCGGGTGAACCCCGGCACGCGCATCGAACTGCCGTTGCCGGAAGGCGCCCGGTACGTCATCACCGCGGCCGGACCGGACCGGCCGGCGGGCGGGCAAGCCGCCGATGAACCGCTCATCTGGCCGTTTCCCGGCGCCGGGGACGCCCTTGCGCGGCTGGATGTGGCCCCTGGCCGAAACGCCCGATGCTACACCAAAGTCTGGTTCCTCGACCCGCTTCGGGAAGGCTGGGCCAGGCTTTCGGACCCCGTCGCCGGGCAGGCGCTCACCTTCGAGTTTCCGCCGGACCGCGTCCCTCACTTCGCGCTTTGGCTCAACTATGGCGGTTACCAGAACGGCTGGCATGTCGCGCCGGAGCCGTCCACCGCCTTCGGTGACGGCCTGGCGGACGCCATCCGGGAGAACCGCGCCGCCTCGTTGCCGCCCTTCGGCGCCGCCGAATGGCACCTGCGCGTCCGGATCCATGGCATCGGGGACACGTGAATGCCTCGCCCATGAAGACCAACCCGGCCGCCGGTCCATGAAGGATCGGCGGTTTTGGCCTTGAAACGCATGATAAAGTTCGGATCTGCGGGAAAATTTTATGAAATCTTTAACATTCCTTTATCCCGACTTGATCCTGCCCCGTTATGATGGCATTGTCGTACCCGTGCACAAATATTGGGAACGCCGCGGATAATAAGGTTGTGGGAGGAGGCAACCGGCATGGACAGGGAAAAGAAAATCTCCGGCCAATCCGAATCGGAGGCCCGTCGGCTGAATGACCGGGAGCTGGATCAGGTCGCCGGCGGACAATTTGAATTTCGGGATGATCTGGAGGTTGAAAAACCCAAATCAAACGGCTTTCTGTCATCCTACTGCGAAACCTGCAATATGATCCTTAACAGCGATGCGGAAGAATATTATCACAGAACGCAAGGACACAACGTGGTATGGAAGTAGGCGGTTGGCACGCCGGAACATTTCCCCGGACACAAAGCCACCGCACACCGGAAAAAGGGTTGAAATGCCAAAAGCGCCGGCCCGCAAGGGACCGGCGCCCGCATTTTTTATTCGCTTCTTGCCGTCAGCCGTTTGCGGCGAGCCGCAAGCACCGCGACGGCCAGAACGAGCGCGGCGGCGATGGCCGCGGCGTACAGATACGGGGAAGTCCACAGCGATCCGGCTTGCCGGGTTTCGTCATCCGCCGAGAGCGGCACGGCGATCTCCGCCGACCCGGCAGCGTCGGCAGCGCCGGACGCGGAATAGGCCGGTTCGGCATAGGCCGGTTGATCCACGGCCGTGCCGTCGGGGGAGGCGCTCACCGGCTGATCCGGATTGGCGACCGGACCCGCCTGGTTCCCGCCGGCGTCGGGCGCCACGGGTTCCGGCACGGGAGGGACATAGCCGGGTCCGGCCGCGCCGCCGGAGCCGCTCGTTCCCCCTCCGTCTGCAGGCGCCGCACTGCCGCTGCCGGGGAACGCCGGTTCGACTCCCCCCGGTGCCGGCGCGGGAAGGATGGTCATCGGCCCGTCCAGCAGCACCGCTTCGACGCCTTCCACCACAACGATCCGGTCGCGGCCGAATTTTTCGTACAGGAATTCCGCATGGCTTTCCTCATAGGGCAGGATGCCGATTTCGACGCGGCCGTCCACGGGAACGGTGTGCGTCGCCTTGAACCCGAGTTTGGCCAGCTCCTCGCTTCCCGTTCCGAAGAGATAGGCGTCGATTTCCCTTTGTTTGGCCAGCAATTCGGGATCGATGCCCGGGACGGGATCGATGGCGATCTCCACGCGATCCGCCGCCGTTACGCCGTGGCCCGGCCCGCGGCTGACACCCGCGCTTTCGTCCGGCGCGGCCATGGCGGCCACGCCTCCGGAGACGGTCAGACAGCCGACGATCAGCAGCGCGCCGATCCGTTTTGCATAGCGGGATACGATCATGTAGGTTTACCTCCCTGCATTTTCTTGCGAATGGTTATCCGGGGGGGGCCGCCGGGATGAAACGGGCGATCTTCACCGCTTCCTCCCCGGTGATGGCCCCGTGAAGTTCGTATTGGATGCCGCCCGAGAACCAGTACAGCTCGGCGGCCGGCGTTCCGTCCGGCCCGATACCCGGCACGATTTCGCCAGCCGGTGCGGCCGGCGCCACCCGGGCCGGCACCGCACCCGGGGCCGTCCCGGAAGATGACGCGTCCGTCCCCGTGTCCGGCGACACGCCCCTTCCGGTGTCCTGCGGCGGGGCGGGCGGAGCGCCGTCCGCGCCGGCTTCCGCCCGTACACGGTCTTCCGGCGGAGCGGCGTTCAGATACCCGACGGCGCCGTGGATGTCCACCGTTTCCCGGGCCGGAAACACTTCCGGCCGCTCGGCTTTCCGCAGCGTCAGCCAAAACGCCCTCTCTTCGGACATGTAGGTCAGCGTGACGCTATGCGCCTCGCCTTCCCGTTCGCCGAAGGCGCCGATCTGCCGCAGCGAAAATCCTTCCGGCACCCAGCCGGGCAGCGCGAACCCGGGGCCGAAGGCTTCCGCCGCCTCCTCCGCGGAAAGCGGGGTCCAGGATACGCCCTCCCGGGCGGCGGGCGCCACGGGATGCACGCCGTCCACGAAAGGCGCAGGTGCCGCCGCGTCTCCCTCCATGAAGATGTCGACGGGCACCCCGCTCCCGCCGGCCGCCGATTCCATCCCGCCCGCCCCGGACAGGACCTGCACGCCCGCGGGGGCGCCGGGCGGCTGCCCCGGGGACACCAGCGGGATGACGACGAGCAGGAGCGCCGCCGCGGCCGCCAGGGACAGGGCACCCAGCGCCGCCTTCCGGATGCGGTTCCGGATCCGCCCCGCCGCACCCGCTGCGCGTTCCTCCGCAATCCGGCCCAGCACTTTCCGCTTCAGCGATTCATCGAAATGAACGTCCCGAAACCAGAGCTGATCCGCTTCTTCCTTGAACTTTCGGGCCATCTCCCGGTCGGTCAGCGTCATGAGGTCAGCTCCTCCCTTTGCAGGCGTTCCGCCAGAAGTTCCCGCGCCCGGCTCAACCGGCCCCGCACCGTTCCTTCCGGGGTTCCGGTGGCTTCCGCGATCTCCCGCGTGCTGAGATCGAGATAGTAGTAAAGGTACAGCGCTTCGTGGTAATGCGGCGGAAGTTCCGCAAGCTTGCTGAGAAATCCGGACCGGCTGAGGCGGTGCATCGCCTCGTCCTCGGCGTTTCGCCCGGCGGCGCGTTCCGCGTCCAGCCTGATCAGCGCCGGATCGGTGGGGGTTTCCGCGGCGCTTTTCCGCCTCAGCCTGTCGCGGCACAGATGCACCGTGATTTTCGTCAGCCACGTCTTGACGGTGCTGTCCCCGCGAAACGACGTCCAGTGCCGGTAGGCCCGCAGAAAGACCTCTTGGCTGACGTCTTCGGCCAGATGCCGGTCGCCCATGTAAAAATAGGCGGTTCGCAGGACATCGTTGCCGTGGCGTTCCATCATTTGTTCCAGTGCGGCGGAGGGGTCCGCAGGGTAGTCGACCTTGTCGACTCGGTCGTCATGGCCGGCCGGCCGTTCCATTTCACCACCCCCGTCGCCCTTATAGACGTGCCGGGACGAAATTTTGCTACAGAAAAACGCGAAAAATTTTTGCGGGGCGAGAAAAATTCAGCCCATCTATCACTTTTTCGGAAAACGCCGAAGACCGTCCCCTGGAAGACGGGCAATTGGACAACGTCACCGGCGGGGTCCTCTCCGGATCAGGGTGTGGAAGTTTCCGACATCGAAGGTCAACAAAAAAACTCCAAAAAAAGAGCGGGCCGTTCCGCGCGTGCGGAACGGCTCGCCGCTTTTTTCCGGGGGTTGTGCTATGATGGAGATGCATCAAATGAAAAACGGCAGCTTTTCCACCCCGATCATGCGGGCGTATACGAACAGCTGGCCCTTGTGATGGATTTCATGGTCGTTGGAGACGACCAGGATCTTTTCCCTCGGTCCGTTGAAGTTGGGGTGCGGATGGTCGAAATGGATGCGGAGTTCCTCGTCGGTGATCGTTTCGTAAACCGCCTTCGTCTTTTCCGTCATCCGCCGCACGAAATCCAGGAGCTCCGCGGTCGATGCGAACGGCACGGTTTCCGGCATGGAGATCCTGCCCTGGCCGGTCTTGGCCATGTTGACGAACATGTCCGCCGATCTGGCGACGTGCTGCGCCATTTCCCCCAGGGCCATGGCACCGGGCCACGGCTTGAAGCCGAGATGTTCGTCCGGAACGGTTTCCAGCAGTTTCTCCAGAACCGTCCTGTGGGTCAGCCATTGGTCCAACAGTTGTTTTGCCCTGCCCATTTTTTTCGCGCCTCCGTTGGGATATTTGTACTTTTTTGCAAGGGAGTCATATCGGTCATGGTGAACAAGAAACGGTTATGGTTATCCGTTATTGGACTCATGGTTTTGGTTTCGGGAACCGCCGTGTTTTTCCTGACCTACGACTTCCCCCGAAACATTGACGTCACCCATCCCGCCGTTCAATATCGGGTGAATGATCCGTCCAGCGCCCAAATCACCACCGTCGAGATCCAGGGAAAAATTCACCGCCCCCTGTTTCGCGAGAAGGTATTCAAGGGGCAAATCCGGATGGACGGATACGAATATACAAAAACCGGCGGCTTGTTTGACGTCTTTCTTCACGAAAACCGGGGTTTTCTATTCTATAACGCCGGGACCCAAATCCACACGCTCGGAATCATCTGGATCGACGGAGATTTCGACCGGATTCATGTCTATGTATTTGAAGGCGACCGATCCTACGATCTGAGAATTTCCGCGCCGGCAAGGACATATGAAGAAGCCATGCAAATCAGCGAACGCGCCGGCCGAAGTTGACCGCGGCGATTCATCCAACCCACAATTCTCGCTTTTCATGTTAACCTATTGGAGGAGGAAATGCCATGATTTCGGAAACGGATCTCCCATATCTTCGTCGGTGCGTCGACCTGGCGAGGCAGGCCCTCGGGTCCGGCGACCAGCCCTTCGGCTCGGTGCTGGTGTCGGGGGACGGCAAGGTGCTGTTCGAGGACCACAACCGGATCGCCGGCGGCGACGGCACCCGCCATCCGGAATTCGAGATCGCGCGCTGGGCGGCCAATCGTCTGACGCCGGAAGAACGGAGCCGGGCGACGGTGTACACCTCCGGCGAGCATTGCCCGATGTGCGCCGCGGCGCACGGCTGGGTGGGCCTGGGACGCATCGTGTACGCGACTTCCTCGGCGCAGCTGACCCAATGGCTGCGCGAGTTGGGCGTCGAGCCTCCGCGCGTCCGCCCGCTGCCGATCCGGGAAGTCATCCGCGACGCCGTCGTGGACGGACCGGTGCCGGCGTTTGCGGAGGAAGTGCGCGAGCTGCACCGGCAATATTACGAAAGAACGGCGGGCCGGAAATAGGGGCCCGCCTTCTCATCCCGGATGGTTTTCGTACACGCGCACCTGGTTGCGCCCGTTCCGCTTCGCTTCATACAGCGCCTTGTCGGCGATGTGCAAAAGATGCTGCAGCGACTCGCCCGGGTGCCACGAAGCCCCGGCAATCCCGAAACTGGACGTGATGCTCATCGTCTGTCCGTTCACCATGAGCGGCTCGGACTCGATGTGCCGGCGCAGCATTTCGGCAAAATGTCTTCCGCGGGATACGGAATGTCCGGGAAGGGCCAGCACGAATTCCTCCCCGCCGTACCGCGCGAACAGCATGTCTTTCTTCAGGCAGCGCCGGGTGATCCCGGCCACGTGGACGAGCACCTGATCGCCCGCCTGATGGCCGTAAGTGTCGTTGATCCGTTTGAAATGGTCGATGTCAAACAGGATGGCCGTGAACGGGACCGATCCCCGTCCGGCCTGCTCGTAGGCCGCTTCGCCGTACTCCAAAAATGCCCGGCGGTTGTAAATGCCGGTTAGCTCGTCGTAATACGCGTGCCGCTCCAGCTGCTGCTGCATGCGTTTCAATTCCGTGATGTCGGAGATGATCATAACTGTTCCCGGCGAGCTGTTTTTCTTCGGTTTTTTCAGCGGCGAGATCCGCACCTGGTAGGTGCGTCCCCCGTCTCGCCCGCCGCCGTCCTCCGCGGTCACCTCCAACTCCTGCGCATTCTCCCCCAGATTCGGCGCAGGCGCCCCTGAACCGAACATCGCGGACCACACTTTCTCCATCGGCTGTCCCACCATCGACCTTTCCAGGCCGCCAAACATGCGCCGGCAGCTGTCGTTGTATTCCACGAGACGCCCCGATTTGTCCAGCACAAGGACGCCGTCGCCGATGCTGTGAAAAACGGCGTCCATCGCCACCGGCATGATGGCCAGCATCCGGGACGAATCGATCGCCCACATCATCAGGATGGACGAGATGCCGACCACCATCGGCACGGGGTCGATGCCCTCCGGCGTGACGCCGGTCAGATACAGGAAAGAGGTCACGAGCGGGATCAAATTTGCAAAAACGAGCGAAAGCAGCTGGTGGCGAAACCGCGGGCCCGCATGCCGCCACCGCGAAAACAGCAGCACCATGTTGACCATCATGCAAAGATAGAGGAACCAGACCATGATCACGTAGATCGGCCCGATCTCGATCCGGTAGTACGGAGCTCCGAGGGTTTCATGGATTTGGTATACCTTGTAATGCAGGTGATGCCATTCGTTGGTGGCGTTGCTGAGAAGCACAAGCACGGGGATCGCCAGCAGGCCGGCCACCCGCCGCCATGTAATGCGGTAGCCCAAATATTGCATGATGAACAACGTGCCGACGGGCGGCGCGAAAGGCATGCCGACATACTGCATGACGCTCCAGAAACGCATCTCTCCCAGGGTGGAAGAGGTCGCCAGACTGAACGCGTAGGCGAAACAATAGATGATTTTCGTCGCCACGCCCAGCAGAAAGAACGTCGAAATGCTGCCGTAGGTTTTCCGCTTGAGAAACACGTACAGGAAAAGAAGCAGGTTGATGACGCCGGAAACACTGGTCAGGGCGATGTAGGCAGTCAGCGGAGAGCTCACGGTTGTCAACCTCTGGAATGTCAGGAATGCCCGGATAAAAAATCACAACCATAATTATATCATCCGTTTTCCGCCTGCGTGACGATTCCGAAGTCCTGTGATGGAATTTTCAGATATCCCGCCGCGATATGGGGTCGTATTTCAATTTCGGAATCACGCCCTTCGCCATGAACCAGTACTCTTCCGGCTGTCCTTTTTCGTCCCGCGTGCCGGCGGCCACCACCCGGAACTCGTAGGCGCCGGATTTGAAATTGTAACCGCCGTCCCGGATGACCAGGTCCCGGTCGGGGTACGTTGTCGCCAGATAGGAGCGCACCGTTTGCTCCGCCAGCCATCGGCTGGCCGGGTTGCCGTTGAAACCGTCATAGAAAATGAGGACGCCAAGGGCCAGCGCCGCGGCGAGCACCCGGGGGAGAATTTTGCGGAATTCGGCCAGCCAGACGACCGCCACGCCGATGAGAGCAAACAGGGTGTGGAGCCCGGCCGTAAGCAGGGAGCCCGCCAGAACCGCCACGAGGAATTCGCCGAAACCGCCTTCCCGGCCGGCGCCGATCTGATCCGCGAGCATCCACACAAACGCCGGGACGAAGGTCAGCAGCAGCACGGGCCAGAGATTCCGGTAAAAATAAAACGCCACCCCGCCAAGCACCGCATACCAGAGGATGAACCCCCAGCTGCCCGCCATCATCGTCGAGTTCATCGCCGCCAGGAACGCCAGCGCCGTAAGAATCAGCTGGAGTGTCCGCACGCTGCGCCTCAGGCTGCGGATCGTCGCCTCGGCGTCAATTCCGGCCTGTTCCGGGTCCTGCGCCGGAGCCGTCCGCTCCGGCGGTTTCGGCGCCTGCCCCGGGGCCGGCCCTGTCGGTTCCGGCCGTTCCCCCTGGTCCGGCGCCACCGGGTGCTGCCCGGTTTGGGCGTCCGGTTTTTCTCGCATATCCACGGAACCCCCCCTTTCAACTTATTTGTACCATGATCCAGAAGGAGTTACAAAAAAGGAGCCCGTCCGCCCATAATAAATAGTTGCAATTTGCAAATATTTCGGGATATCATGATAAGGGGAGGTCAGCCCATGGAAGAAGTCCGCCACACGCTCCAATCGATCATCCGGCACCTTGGAATCCTCGACAAAAATTGCTGCTCGGCCTGCGGGAAGGACGTCTCCCTGACGCAAAGCCACATCCTGTACGAGATCGGCCGCCGGGACCGCCCGTCCATGCAGCAGGTTGCGGACGCGCTGGGCATGGACATCGCCACGTTCAGCCGGCAGATTCAATCGCTGGTCCGGAAAAGGCTCGTCAAAAAAACGCCTTCCGACCGGGACCGCAGGGTTTACCGGCTGGAACTTACAGAGGAAGGAACGGCGGTCGCGGCATCGATCGAGCAGCAAGCCCTCGGGTATTTGCGGCAAATTTTTTCCCATATGAACGAGTTTGAAAAAGAAACCGTGATTCGCTCGCTCAGGCTGCTGCACGCCTGCATGGAAAAAGCGGGATATTGCTGCCGGTGACAGCGGGGAGCGGAGGCGGGGATTGGCCGCGCCCAATATTTGCATTTTGCAATTAATCCATCGGAGGGGATGTTGTTCATGAGCGGTCCCACAAAGGATCAGATCCGGCGGCATGTCCGGAACCGGTACAGACAAATCGCCCTGCTGGAGGCGGACGCCGGGGCCGGTTGCCGGTCGTCTTCCGGCTGTTGCGCCCCGTCCCCGGAAATTTCGCACCGGCTCGGGTACTCGGCGGAGGACTTGTCCGGGGCGCCCGAAGGATCCTATCTGGGCCTCGGTTGCGGCAATCCGCTGGCCGCCGCGGAGCTCCGACCCGGGGAAACGGTGCTGGACCTCGGGAGCGGCGGCGGTTTCGACTGTTTCCTGGCGGCCCGCCGGGTCGGAGAGAACGGCCGGGTCATCGGCGTGGACATGACGCCGGAGATGATCGACAGAGCCCGCGCCAACGCGGCGAAGGGCGGCTATTCCAACGTGGAGTTCCGCCTGGGGGAAATCGAACACCTGCCGGTGGCCGACGGGTCCGTCGACGTCATCCTTTCCAACTGCGTGATCAACCTGTCGCCGGACAAACCGCAGGTGCTCCGGGAAGCGTATCGCGTGCTGAAGCCGGGAGGCCGGCTTGCGATCGCCGACGTGGTATTGACGGCGGAATTGCCGCCCGAACTGAAAAACGACCCGGACGCGCACTCCCGCTGCATCGCCGGAGCCCTGTCCGTCGAGGACTGGAAGCTGGCCCTGGAGCAATGCGGGTTCACCCGGATCGCCATCGAAACGAAAGACGAATCGCGGGCGCCGGTGAGCGATTGGCTGCCCGGAACCCGCCTCGAAGACGTGATCGTATCCGCCGTCATCAAAGCGGAAAAACCTTGACGGCAAGCGGTTTTCGCTTCCGCGGGATGCGCCCGCGTCACAGGTGCGGCACCAGGTCCCGCTTCCGCATGAGCAGCTCCAGATGCTCCGCGCCCACATGCACGGTTCCCGGCGGCTCGCCGTCTTCGCCGTAATTGCCGTGGTAATCCGATCCGCCCGTCACCGCCAGGCCATACCTCTCCGCCAGGGCCAACGCGCGCCGGATTTCCGCCACCGTATGGGAAGGGTGATAGGCCTCGATGCCCATGAGCCCGCAGCCGACCCATTCTTCCACGGCCTCGAAGTTGCCCAGCTGGCCGGGGTGGGCCAGCACCGGCACGCCGCCGGCGTCGAGAATCGCCCGGATGGCGGTCTCGGCCGCCATGTAGCGGACCGGGACGTAGGCGATGCCCGGCGGCCGGCCGTTGTCCCCCCGCGAAAACAGCCGGCGGGCCAGCGCGCCCCGGATGCTGTCGCAGTACCCGGCGTCCATGAGCGCGTGCAGGATGTGCTGTTTGTAGACCGTCGTGCTGGACGCGGCATAGGTTTTGACCGTTTCCCAGTCGATCCGGTACCCGGCCTCGGCCAGTTTCTCCGTCATCTGACGGGCAGCCTCCTCCCGCTCCGCAAGCAGCCGGCCTCCGACGGCTTCCAGCGCGGGGTGGCCGGGTTCGACGAAATACCCGAGAATGTGCGCTCGCCGGTTGCGCTTGCCGTCCCACGCCGACAGTTCAATGCCGGGGATGACGGTGATCCCTTCTTCCCGCCCGCACCGGATCGCTTCCGGAAGGCCCGCCGTCGTGTCGTGGTCGGTGATCGCAAGATGGGTGACGCCGCGCGCCCGGGCCAGCCGGATGACGCTCCGGACCGGCTGGTCGTTGTCCGACCAGGACGTGTGGCAATGCAGATCCGCGACGACGCGACCTTGCCCGTTCCTCAAACCGTGGCTTTGAATTTTGGCAAAACCGGCCATTCGGATTCGTACATCTCCCTGATTTCGTGGATGAGGAAGACGTCGGCTTTTCCGCCCAGCCACTCCGCGATTTGTTCCATCGGAATTTCCCCGAAACCGATCGGCATGTGGAGATCCCCCCTGCCGAGGGCGTACAGTTCGTGTTGGTTCTTCTCCGCGGCAAAGCTGGGCTTTCCGAAGTTGTCGTGGACATGGAGATGCACGACGCGGGAGCGGACGCATTCGATCTCCGTCTTCGGGTCCAGCCGATAGAATTGGCAGGCGAGGTAGAAATGGCCGACATCCAATACGATGCCGACATGGGGGTGGCCGATGGCGGCCACCTGCTCGGCCAGCTCGCCCGGGATGACGGCGTAGCTGTATCCGGGGCATTCCGGCCAGGGACGCAAATTTTCCATGCCGATCCGCACGTTCCGGGCCTTGGCCGCATCGCCGGCCAGCCGCATCAGGCGCCGTTCCTCCCGGAGCAGCGCTTCCTTCTGGTCTTCCGTATATTCCGGCCACAGACGGGGGTACAGCAAGCGCTCTTCTCCCACGTAGCGGCCGGGATGCACCACCAGCGTTTCGGCGCCCAGAACGCCGCCGATTTCGATGGAAGCCATGAGGCACCGAAAATCCGTATCCCGGTCATCCTGCCGGAAAAGGTTCAGGTCAAAGGGCGCGTGCAGCGTGACGGCCAGCCCGCTGCGGCGGACCGTTTCCTCGTACCGGCGCAGCTTCCGGTCGTCCAGCTCGCCGCCCCGGATGAGCCGCATGGCCTGGATCGGCAATTCCACGCAGTCGAAACCGAGCCGGGCCGCTTTTTCCAGTTTCCGCTCCAGCCGCTCCGGATCGCCCACCGTCTCGTTTACCGGGAGGCTCACGCCGACACCTTTGGTTACGAGCATCAAGATCCCGCCTTTACGGCAAATTTTGCAAAGCCATGGAGCCGGACGGCACCGCGGCGGTCTCCTTGTACGCCATCAGGCAGACCGTCCGTCCGCCGACCCAGACGCGTTCCACCACGGGCCTGTCCCCGTGCATCCCGACCATGATCAGATCCGCCGCCTTCCCCGGCTCGATGGAGCCAAACTCCCCCGACAGTCCGAGCACCGACGCCGTGTTCTTCGTGACCATCCGGACCGCGAGGTGCAGCGGCAGCCCTTCCCGGTGCAGCAGGAAAACGGATTGCAGCATGGCGGGCGGATAGTAGTCCGAGCAAAGGATGTCCACGACTCCGGCCCGGATCGCCTCGCGGGCGGACAGGTTGTTGCTGTGCGACCGGCCGAGCATGACGTTGGGCGCGCCCATGACGACGGCCATGCCGCGCCGTTTGGCGCAGGCGGCCGTTTCCATGTCCACCGGAAACTCGCTGATGGCGGCCCGCCAACCGCTCACGATCTCCAGCTTTTCGCAGGAATCGTCGTCATGGGACGCCAGGGGAATGCCGTGCTCCCGGGCCAGGTCCGCAAGGCGTTGCAGCGTATCCGGCGGTACTTTGGGCCGCCTGCGGCTTTCCTCGAATCGCCTCAGCACTTCCTGTTCGTTCAGGTTTTGCCGCTGCATGACGTACCGCTTGTGCAGCTCCTGGTCCCGGTACTGGCCCTGGCCCGGCGTGTGGTCCATGAAGGAAAGCAGATCGATCGTCCCGTGCCGGATGAACTGTTCCACCAAAGGAACGCCGCCCGTGTTGGTGATTTCGAAGCGGAGATGCACCTTGTGGCGAATGAGCCGGTTCGTCCGGCTCAGCTCGCGGACTTTGTGGACGTACTCGGCCACGCTGGCGTTGCGCCGGGAGGCGTTCGGCGTGTCGCCGTCCACCATGCTGAACGAATGGTAGATGGTCGTGATTCCCTGGGCTGCCAATTTTCGTTCCAGTTCCAGGAACGACCACTCCAGGGGGAAGCGACTGTTCGGGCGCGGCTGCATCTCGTGCTCGATGGCGTCGCTGTGGGGGTCGATCATGCCCGGCAAAATCCAGCACCCGCCGGCGTAGACGTCGCCTGGGCCCAGAATGTCACACCGCCCGGAGACTTCGGCGATTTTGCCGCCTTCGATCACCACCGTACCGCCTTCCAGCACCCCGTCGGGTGTCACGATCCTGCCGCCGCAAATGCGCTGCATCCGGTCCATCGCTTCACGCTCCTTATCCGTTGTACGCATGGAAGGCCTCCGCCCTCCGCCGGTTCCAGTCGGCCAGATCGAAGACCTCGTCGGCCAGCCGCGCCATGGCGTCGCGGTCGTGGAATACGCCGACCATCGTCGTTCCTTCCCGTTTCATGTCCCGCAGGAAGCCGATGACGATTTCCTTCGTCTCGGGATCAAGGGAAGCGGTCGGCTCGTCGAGGATGAGCAGCCTCGGCTTGACGATCAGCGCCCGGGCGAGGTTGATGCGCTGCTGTTCGCCGCCGGAAAAGGTGGCCGGGAAGGCGTCCCACAGCGCCGGCGGAATGCGCAGCCGCTCCAGCATGGCACAGGCTTCGCCGCGTGCCCTGTCCTCCGGCCAGCCGAGGGGGAGCAGCCGCTCGGCCACCACGTCCACCGCCGGCACGCGCGGAATGACCCGCAAAAACTGCGTCACGTAGCTGATCTCCGTCTGCCTGAGCAGCAGGATGTCGCGTTCGTCCGCCTGGGCCAGATCGATGGGACCCAGCCTTTCGGATTCGTAGTAAATGTTGCCGGTGGTCGGCAAATAGGTGCGGTAGATGCATTTCAGGATGGACGACTTGCCGATGCCGCTCGGCCCGACGATGCCCAGGAAGTGCCCCTTCGGCACGTGGAACGATACGCTGTCGAAGGGACGGACGGTCATCCGGTGCGTCAGGGCGAGCTCGAAGGTTTTGGACAGATTCTCGACCGTTAACACGGCTTCACCTCTCCATTGGTTTGGATTTTCGGGTTCCGGGTCTCCGCCGGGTTTTTCGGGTCACAGCAGGGAATGGACCAGAAGCTGGGTATAGGGATGCTGCGGGTCCTCCAGGATCTGGTCGGTGAGCCCGTGTTCCACGATCGCGCCGTGCCGCATCACCATCGTGCGGTCCGCCAGCATGCGGATGACGCCCAGATCGTGGGAGACGACGATCATGGCCACGCCGAGCTCGCGCCGGATGGAACGGATGAGATCCAGCACCCGGGCCTGCACCGACAGATCGAGTCCGGTGGTCACTTCGTCCAGGAGCAGAATCGGGGGATCGTTCGCCAGCGCCCGGGAAATCTGCACGCGCTGCTGCATGCCGCCGCTGAAACGGGCGGGCGGTTCGTCCATGCGGGCGAGGGGGATCTCCACCCGCTCCAGCAGCTCCGCCGCCCGGCGCCGGACGCGCCCGACATGGAATTGGGAGGCCGCGAACAGCTTCTCCGCCACGTTGCCGCTCGACGAAAAATTCATGCGCAATCCGAGGTAGGGATTTTGATAGACCATCCCCATCAGGTGGTTGCGGACGTAGCGTTTGCGCTGCGAGGATGCTTGCAGCAGATTGCCGTCCCCCGGGCAGACAGAGAGGGTCATTTCCCCGGATGTCGCTTCTTCGTCGAAATACAGGCATTTCACCATGGTGCTTTTGCCGGAGCCGCTCTCGCCCACGACGCCGAGGATTTCGCCGGGATACAGATGGAAGTCCAGCGAGCGGCAGGCCCAGATCGTGCCGCAGCGGGGGCAGCGGGAGGAATGCCACTCGCCGGTTTCCGGCTGATGGCAGGAGGAACAGCCGGGACCGTACCGTTTGGTCAGGCCTCTGACTTCCAGCAGCTTTTCGTCCGCGCGGATGCGCGCCGTCCACGCCGGGACCGCCCGTTCCGCCGCATGTTCCGTCACCTGGATCACGGAAGTTCCTCCCCTCTCCGCTTGCGGCAAAATGCCGTGTCCGAACATTGATATACCGTAAGGCCCGTCGCCTCGTCGGTCGTTTCGTCCAGGAACGTGTCCGTGCTGCCGCAATGCCGGCAGGCTTTGCCGTCGAACGATTCCTTCCGGAACCGGTAATCCTCGAACTGGAGCGGAATCACGTCGGTGTACGGCGGCACGGCGTAGATTTTTTTCTCGCGTCCCGCTCCGAACAGCGTGAGATGCTCGGCCTGGTGGAGCTTTTCGTTGTCCCAGCGGGGGATCGGGGTGGGCGCCATGATGTAGCGTCCGTGCACCATCACCGGGTAGTCGGCGCCCAGGGTAATGTCGCCCCAGCGGACGATGCCTTCGTACAGGGCGAGCCACATGGCGCTGTAGTCCATTTCCGCGTGCTTGCGCCGGGTCAGCCGCTCGCTGCGCTCCACCCTGCGCAGCGGCTCCGGCTGGGGCACCTGCAGCACCAGGATCTGGTCGGCGCGGAGCCGTTCTTCCGGGATCCGGTGGCGGGACTGGATCAGGGTGGCTTTCGCCGTGTCTTCCGTGGTAGCCGCGCCGCTCGTCTCCGCGATGAGGCGGCGGATGCTGACCGCGTTGACGCTGTCGTCATGGCCCTGGTCGATGACCTTGACCACATCGTTCGGGCCGAGCAGCGACAGCGTCAGCTGGAGGCCGCCGGTGCCCCAGCCGCGGGCGATCGGCAGCTCCCGGGAGGCGAAGGGCACCTGGTAGCCGGGGATGGCCACCGCCTTCAGCGTTTTGCGGCGAATCTCCCGCTTGGACCCTTCGTCGAGGAAAGCGAAGTTATATGCCGCCGCCGGCCGGTTCATCCATGGCCGGGGGTGCTCAATCCGCGCGGCTTCCATGGGTCAGCGCCTCCTTGTCGGCTTCGGCGGTTTTTCCGGCGGCCGCCGTCGCCGTCTCCGTCTTCACGCCCACCGGCGTCCCGGTCTGCGGCTCCGGCGCTCCTTCCCCGGCTTCCTTCCCCCCGGCCGCCCGCTGCGCCCGGCGAATGCGGTCCAGCGACGACTGGAAGGTGATGTAGTGGGGCAGTTTCAGGTGGGATACGAAGCCGTTCGATTCCACGCTGTCGATGTGCAGGAGCACGAATTCCTCGTCCTGGGCCGGCGCCGTACCCGACGTTTCCAGGCTTCGCTCGAGGATGGCCATGGAGATGGCCTTCACCTCGTTCTGGCCGAAACAGAGGCCGTAACCGGGCACAAACAACGCTTCCCCGGAGGCGTTCTGGGTGAACGGATGGATCGTTTCCACTTCGGTGAGCAGAATTTCCCCGATATACAGCGGCTCGCCCCGGGCGCCGCCCTCGTCGAGGGGATACGGCACGGCCACGGGAACGTAGCCGACGCGCAGCTCCCCGATGGTCGGGTGCACCGCGCCGTAGCCGCGCATGCTGCTGTAGGCCAGGGCCGTCATCGCGCCGGTCTCGCCCCGGGCGAGCATTTGCAGGCGGCCGGAACGGGGCACCGGAAAGATCAGCTTTTGTCGGGTAATGTCGAAAGGTTCTTCTTCCCGTCCTTCTTCCGCCCGGCCGCCTTCCGCCGCCTTCATGAGGCCCTGTTTGCGCAACAGGTCCGCAATCTTGGGAAACGCCGGAAGCGCCGCCCGCCCTTCCCGATCCGTCGCCGGCTCCGCCATATCCGCAGGCCGCTCCCGCGGAAGGCTCGTTTCTTCCCGATATTTCCCGAGAAATGATTCCGCATCGTCCATCGTTTCTTCCCGGAGCGCAAACTTCAGCAGCCGATGGGTGTAATCCCGCGTCGGGCCCAGCACCTGGCCGCCCGGCATGTCGCGGAACGACGAGGAAATCCGCCGCAGCACGCGCATGTCCGCCGGATCGATCACCGTCGAGACATGGTTGCGCGGCAGCGTGGAGCGATAGGCACGAAGCAGGAAAGCCGCTTCCGCCGGGTCGCCTTCCGCCTGCTTCAGGGCCAGCGCCGCGTATCCGGGCGCGTACAGGCCGCCTTCGCCCATGACCCGGTCCACGAGCAGGCGGAGCTGCGTTTCGATCATTCCGACGGTGAGGATCGCCTGCGCGTCTTTCAGCCGAAAGAATTCCGTCAGTTTTTCCGCTTCCGCGATCGCCTCTTTTCCGCCGGTTACCGCCGTGTATGCCAAGACGCCGCCTCCCTTCTCACCCGGGTGGTCCGTGGAATCGCCATCATCAGGCCCTCGTCCGTGAAAAAGAACCAATCCGTGCCCATGGGGAATTCCGCGTTCAGCCGTTCCCGCTGCGTCCACCATTCCGGGTGGACGCCGGAGATGGCGCACCGCCATTCGCCCGGAATGCCGGGGCCCGAAAGCACCAGCGTGTCTTCGCCTTCGCCCGACCCGTCCCGGGCCGGCGCAAACCGGTCCACGCGCAGCAACACCATGGCGCTCTCTTCGGGCGCTTCCAACGTGCCGGTCTTGAGTTTCCCGGCGATGCTCCGCACCGCCCCGGCGTCCGCGTGCCCTTCCGCAAACACGTAGTCGGCGGATGCCGCATCGGCTTCCGGACTGAAGGTCATGCGGCGGATGAAGGCGGCGAGCTTCCCCCCGTCGTCCAGAAACACCGCATGCGTGACCTCCCGGTCGAGCAGCGTGAGCGCGATGGCCGCGGCGGCCGGACTGCAACCCGCTTCACTGCCCAGTTCGCGGGCCGCCGCCGCAAAACTTTTGACGGTGCCCGGACGGGCGACGGCGTCAAGCATGGTCCGATATACCAGCTGGGTGCCCAAAACATCAGAGGCGATTTCCATACGAATCCTCCATTGTGTCAAATTGGACTTTGGTCCGCATCACGCGTTCCTGGTCCTTTTTCCAACGTTCCACAAGTTTCCGTTCTTCCCGCTCGAACTCCGCCGTCCAGCCTGCCGTTTCCGGCAGCCGGGCGTTCAGGGCCGCGTCCACCACGGCCAGCTCGTATGCCTTCTCCGCATCCTCGCCGAGAAGGATGCCGAAGCCGTGTGCCGGGCCGATGGCCACCGTGCATTCCGTCGCCAGGATCTCGCCAAGGTAAAACGGCTTGCCCGACACCGGGTCGCGGGCTTTGCCCATCACCAGCGTCCTCGACGGCGGCCGCACCGGCTCCACCCGGTACCGCTCCCCGATCTGTCCGCACAGGCGCTTCAGGAACTCCCGGTCGCCTTCGATCAGCACCCGGGCGATGCGCGATCTGGTCATTTCCGCCACGGATGGTCACCCCCTCAGGCGAATCCGGTTTTTCAGGCGATTGGTGGCGAATTCCACGCTGTACACCATGGCGAAAATGACCATGCCCACAAACGACGCCGTGTCGAACTCATAGTTCCGCATCGCGTTGGCCATCTCCCAGCCGATGCCGCCCGCCCCGACGACGCCCAGGATGGTCGATTCGCCGATGTCCACCTCCAGCCGGAACACGCTCCAGGCCAGAAAAGACGTGGCGACGCAAGGCAACACCCCCTGCAGCATCACCTGCAGCCAGCCGGCTCCGGTGGCCCGGAGCGCCTCCAGCACGCCCTCGTCCACTTCCTCGATGGACTGGGCGAACATTTTGGTCAGCATGCCGACGGCGTGGGTGAAAATCGCCAGAATCCCCGGCAGCGGTCCCATCCCCACGGCCACAATGAAAATAAGCGCCCACACCAGCGTCGGAACCGCCCGGAGCAGCGAGACGAACCCCTTCACCAGCGGCGCCGTTTTCGGCGCCACATTCTCCGCGGCGAAAAAGGCCAGCACGAACGCGACGGCAACCGCCAGCACCGTGCCGACGACGGCCACATACAGCGTCTCCAGCGCGGCGGCCAGGATCGGCTGCCACTCCGCCGCGTTCGGCGGGAACAGATACGCCCAGGACCGGACGAACGCCAGCGTCCCTTTCCACAGCTGCCCGTAGTCGAAATTGAGATGGATCAGGCCAAAGACGAAGAACACCGCTCCAAAAATGGCCGCACCGGTGAGCACCGGATCCCGGCGCCGTCTGGCGGGCGTCTCCGTCCGGCCGGTCTGCCGGGCGGCGCCGGCCGGCGCCCATTCCACTTCCATGCTCATATCAATCGCTCCCTCAACTTTCCGGTGATGAATTCCGTCGTCAGGACAAGCACGATCACCATCAGGATCGCCACGCACACTTCCTGGAACTGGAACAGTTTGAGTCCCTTCTGGATGGAGAAACCGAGCCCTCCGCCGCCCACCATGCCGATCAGGGTGGACGCCCGCATGTTAAGTTCCAGCTTGTACAGCGACCATCCGACGAATCCCGGAAAAAACTGCGGCAGCACCGCGTGGGCGATCACCTGCGGCCAGGACGCCCCGGTGGCCCGCACCGCTTCCACCTGGCCCATGTCGATTTCCTCCAGGATCTCCGCATAGGCCCTGGTCAGCGTGCCGACGGAGGTAAGGATGAGCGCCAGCGTGCCCACCAAAGTGCCCAGCCCGTAGGCCGCCACCAGGAGGAGCGCCCAGATCAGCGCCGGGATGTTGCGGAGCACGGAGCACACGGCCCGCACGGACGCCTGCAGCCAGCGGTACGGGCAGGTCGTCGCCGCCGCGAAAAAGCTCAGCAGGAGCGACAGCACGGCGCCGACCACCATCGCCACGAAGCTGATGCAGATCGTATCCACCGCCGGGCCGATCAGCGACCGGAAGGCGGAGAAATCCGGCGGGAAAAAGTCCTGTCCGATGAACCGGACGATTTCCCCGAATCCGCGGACCACGCTGACGACGGAAAAATCCGTTTCCCGGGCGGACCACGCGGTGATCAGGACGATGCCCGCGGCCGCCAGCCAGATCTGCCGTTTTTTTCGTTTTTGCAAATCTTCAAGCAACTGCCCCGACCGTTTCATGGCCCGTATACCTTCCCTACGGCTTTGTCGTCCAGCGCTTTCGGCGGCCCGTCGAACACGACCGTCCCCTGGCGGATGCCGATGATCCGGTCGGCGTATCGCTTCGCCACGTCCACCTGGTGCAGGTTGACCAGGCACGTGATGCCGTCTTCCCGGCAAATGGCGGACAGGATTTGCATGATCGTCTCGCTGGTGGCCGGGTCGAGGCTGGCGATCGGCTCATCCGCCAGAATGATGAGCGGCTTCTGGCTGAGCGCCCGTGCGATGCCGACGCGCTGCTGCTGGCCGCCGCTCAGTTCGTCGGCGCGCTTGTACATCTGCTCGTGCAGTCCGAGGCGGCGCAGGATGTTTTTTGCTTCTTCGATTTCCTGCCGGGAAAACAGCCCGAGCGCCCCGGCGATGGGGTTCCGGTAACCGAGCCGGCCGTGCAGCACGTTGCGCAGCACCGTTACCCGCTCGACCAGGTTGAACTGTTGAAAAATCATGCCGACTTCCCGGCGCAGACGGCGGATCTGCCGGCCGGACGCCTTCACGGCGTCCACGCCGTTGACGATGATGCTGCCGCCGGAAGGTTCCACCAGCCGGTTGATGCAGCGCAGCAGCGTGCTTTTGCCGGCGCCGCTCGGGCCGATGACGGCCACGAATTCGCCGCGGTGGACCCGCAGGCTCACGTCCTTCAGCGCCAGAGTGCCGTCCGCGTACTGTTTCCGCAGATTGCGGATCTCCAGAATGGCCGACATGGCGCGCCTCACCCCAACAATTCTTCCGGACTCATGTTCAGGGCTTCCGCCGTCCTGCGGATCACGTCGTAGTCCTTGTCCTCCACGGGAATGAACCGCTCGGTGCCGTCATCGAAGTAGTCGGGGTTTTCATGGTGGTAGTTGAAAAAGAACGCTTTGATCGCTTCCACCAAATTTTCCGGAAGGTCGTTCCGGTAGGTGAAGGGGCTCGTCGGAATCGGATCGGACTGGGCGATGACCCGGTAGTCGTCGGCATTGACCAACCCGGCTTCGATCACGCGCTCCACGCACGTCGAACAGACGCCGGCGCCGTCCGCCGTCCCCTTGGCGATGGCCAGGATGGATTTGTCATGGCCGCCGGAGAAGGACACGTTGCCGAAGAATTTCTCAATTTCGTCGTTGGAGATGCCGAGCAGTTCGATCAGCTTGGCCCGCGGGAACAGATGCCCCGACGTCGAGGCCGGATCGGCGAACAGGAACGTCTTGCCCCTGAGTTCCTGCACGGTCTGGACCGGCGAGTCTTTCGGCACCACGATCTGGCTGTAGTAAAAGGCTTCTTCCTTGCTGCGGGCCTTGACGGCGAAGGGAATCGCCCCGCTTCGTTCATGGGCGATGATGTAGGAAAAGGGACCGAGCGAAGCGATCTCGATATGCCTGGTGCGCATCGCTTCCACCACCGCCGTGTAGTCTTCGCCGACGAACAGCTCGGTCCTGATCCCCAGCGCTTTGCCCAGATCTTCCACCAGCTTCCGGTTGCCGCGGCTGAGCTTGCCCACCTCCTCCCCCGGTATCACGCCGAGCCGCAGCACTTCCGGCCAGCCTTTCCGTTCGCCGGAACCGTCCGTCGCCGCGGCCGCGGACACCTTTTGTCCGCCTTGCCCGCCGCCGGAAACTCCGGTCCCGCCGTCCGCTCCACCGCCGGCGTTTCCGCCGGCTGTGCCGCAGGCCGCTAGCAGCACCAGGATCGACAAGGCCATGGCCCTCGCCGGCGCCGCAATGAGCCGCCACTTTTTGCGCATGTCGTCTCCACTCCTTTTTTTCATGGATTTCACAGAGGTCAAAAATCGATCGTCACCCGGCACAAATCTCCGCGATACCTGGCACTGGTGAATTCCGCGGGTTGGCCGCGTTGGTCTTTCATCAGGCTGTCGATGACGAGCAGGTTCTGGTGGGGGGAAATGTGGAGAAGCCCCGCTTCCGCAGCCTTCGGATGCGCCGTCCGGAACGTCGACCGCACCCGGGTGAGGCGGGTTCCGTAGTGGTCCAGCAAAATGGCGTGCAGGGAATGAAACGGTTCGAGGCGGCCCAGGATTCCCGGAAAAAGATCCGCCCTGAGCCATGTCTCGTTCCGGGCGATCGGCACCCCGTCGGCGAAGCGCAGGATGTCCAGTTGAACCGCGCGCTCTCCTTCCGCCAGATCGAGGGCTCGTCCGACCTCCTCCGGAGGAACGGCCTCTCCCGTTCCAAGGAGTCTCGCGGACGGCCGGCACCCCTGCCGCGCCATCATCTCGGAAAACCGCATCGTTGCCGTGATCGTGTACTGCACGTCCAGCGGCTTCCTGCAGACGAAATGGCCGATGCCCTGGCGCGCGCACAGCACTCCCGCTTTCACCAGCAGGTCCAGCGCCTTCCGGATCGTGTAGCGGTTTTGCCCGAACCGCCGGCACAGCTCCGCCTCCGACGGAAATCGGGCGCCGCCGGGATACCGTCCGGCTTCGATCTCCGCGTGCAGCCGGTCGGCGATGGCCACGAATTCCGGCACGTTACCGGCAGGTCTGAGCCCCTGTTCCATCTCCGGCACCCCTCCTCCGCATCGCACCCGAACCAACCCCCGCCTACCTGCACCGTAACTTGTCAACAACAACGCAGTATTAAGGGAATGTAAAATGTGCGTCAAAATTTTGGGAGGCAAACAAAAAAACCCCCGCGGGCCCCGGCGGCAGGTCTTTCTTTCAATTGGCGCATGTGCTATATCTCTAATTACTATAAACCATTGATCATTCCGGATCCCGGACAGGCTCAGGAGGAGGAAGCGGGATGAGCGAACTGCCGGAAAAAATCTGGTCCATCTCGCCGTATGTCCGCGTGGCCTGGGATTACAAATCCAAGGTGGACTGGGTACTTCCCGAACGGGTCATTTTCGATCACGAACTGGTTTACATCAAGGACGGGGAAGGCATTTTTACCATCAACGGAGTGGAATATCCGGCCAGGCCGGGAGACATCTTCCTCCTGAAGCCCAAGGTTCCCCATTCCATGCGGACCGCCAAAGGCAACTACCTCCACAAGCCCCATATCCATTTCGACTTCTTCTACCGGGACGACAGCCCGCAGGTTTACGTGAACCGCAAGGCGTTCGAAGAAATCCCCCCGGAAGATCATGCGTTTTTCCGCGAGGACATCACCAGCGATCCCGATTTCTACCTGCCCGACAAACTGACGCTCAATAACCACAAAGTCATCGAGCAGCTGCTCATACGCCTGATCAATGAACATTCGCACAAGGAAATGTTTTACCGGATGTACGAAAAGGCCCTCCTCATCGAAATCCTGGTCCACCTGTTCCGCGGCATCCGGACGGAAGAAAACCGCGCGCTCCTGATCAACGAGAAAGCCCTGGAAGAAGCGCGAAATTACATCCACGAAAATGTGGACCGGCAGATCACCCTGGAAGAAATCGCCCATGCCGCTTCCCTCAGCCCCTATTATTTCAGCCGTTTGTTTACGCAAAAATACGGCGTTCCTCCCCTGAAGTACCATCGCATTATCCGGATCGAAAAAGCCCGGCAGCTGATCGAGCTGTACAACTTCAATGTGACGGAAATCGCCGAACAGCTGGGGTTCAGCAGCGTCCACCTGTTCAGCCGCGTCTTCAAGCAGATCGTCGGCGTATCGCCGATCGTGTATATGTCCAAACGCACCCGAAAGGACTGAGCAAATTTGGATAAATAAAAAAAGAATAGTCAAAATCCAACGCGCAACCAATGTTTTTGGAACGGCATACAAATTTTTTACGAAAATTCGAGCCCCCTCGCCAGACAAAATGGAAAAATTATGAAATCAAAAAAGCAAGAATGGATAAAGAAAAGTAAATTCAGCTAAATACGTTCCCCCGTCCGATCCCCTATCATGGAGCTAGCCAATCCCATCAAATGCGAAAAGGGGCTGAAACTTCAATGAAGATTGGAAGGGGTTTCTTGGTCGGGTTGATCTTGCTGTTGCTTCTGGCAGTGGTGGGATGCTCGAACCAGTCCAAAGGCTCGGATGGCAGCTCTTCCGGCGCTTCCGGTGGAAGCGAGGGCCAGTCGAATGCGCCCCGGAAGGTCCAGCTGGTCATGTGGGCCCTCGACAATCCCGACGGAAGGCACAAAGTCACCCAGTCGTTCATCGACGAATGGAACGCGGAAAACCCGGACATCCAGGTGAAGTTCGAGGCCATTCCGGCGGACCAGTACATGGGCGAAAAATTGTCGGCCGCGATGATGAGCGGCACCGGCCCGGACATTTTCTTCCTGAGCCGCGGCGATTTCCTGAAATTCGTGGAGTCCGGACTGGTCCATCCGCTGGATGAATGGTTTACCGAGGAACGCAGGCAGGATTTCCTTCCGCTGGTTTTGGAAGCGGTTACCTACCAGGGCAAAATCATGACCTATCCGATGGAAATGGACCCCGTCGCCCTGTTCTACGACAAGCAAGTGTTCGCGGAAAACAATCTGCAGCCGCCGCAAACGTGGGACGAACTGGTGGACATCGCCGTCAAACTGACCACGAAAGACCGGTACGGCATCTACCTGGCCCCGACCGCCAACGCGGTGCAGAACTTCCTGTTCTCGCCGTTCCTGTGGCAGGCCGGCGCGGACTTCGCCAACGAAGATTTGACGGAATCCCGTTTCAACGGTCCGGGGGCCGTCCAGGCGATCCAGCTGTGGAAAACGCTGTCGGAAACCGGCGCAACCCCGCAAACCGCCATGAACGAACCGCTGGGGAACGGCCTTGCGGCCATGGAAGTGGCCGGATCGTACAAAATTTCCGCGTATATGAAAAACTTCCCGGAATTTTACGAGAACCGCATGGGCATCGCCCCGCTTCCCATTCCGCAGGGCGGAAAGAAACTCACGGTCTACGGCGGCTGGGGCCTGGCGCTGAACGCCAAATCCAAGCATATCAACGAAGCCGCGAAATTCCTCATGTGGTACTTCAGCGAGCCGGAGCGGGCGGTGCGCTGGAACGTGGAAGCGCGGATCTCCATCTCGCCGCAAAAATCCATTCGCGAGACGGAAGCCCACAGTTCGTTCTGGTCCGGCGAAAAAGTCAATGCCTTGCTGGACATTTTCGAAACGGCCCGCGGCGAAGCCGCCATGCCGCCGGAGATCGTCAAAATCGTGCAGGACGCCATCGCGGCGGCCTATGCCGGCCAGGGCACGGCCGAGGAAATCGTCCAGAAGGCGGATGAGGAAATCAACAAGTATCTGAAATCAAGAAACCAAAAATAATTTGAAAAAACAGCCATAACTCAGCGGCGGCTGAGGAGCATTCCTTGGCCGCCTTTTTTCGAAGGAGGGCTGCGGCTTTGGTCCGTTTGCGGCGCGCCGGCAAACCCTTGCGATGGAAATCCGGAAAATACGAGGACACCGTCCTGGGCTATCTGTTTCTGCTTCCCGATGTGGCCGGTCTGCTCGTTTTCTGGTTTCTGCCCATGTTCTACATCTTCTTTTTCAGCTTTTTCGAATGGAATCTTTCGGACACGCGGAAATTCGTCGGCCTCGCCAACTATATTCAGCTGGCGCAGGACATGAGGTGGTGGCATTCCCTGGGCGTCACCCTTCAATTTGTCGTCATGTATGTTCCCCTCGTCATCTGCGTGTCCCTGTTTTTTGCATTTCTGCTCAGCCAGAAGCTGCGGGGACAGAACGTCTTCCGGACGATCCTGTTCATCCCGTATGTCATCTCGCTTATCGTCGCGGGGGCCATATGGGCTTACCTTCTGGAACCCAAGTTCGGCGTCGTGAACTATTTGCTGGAAACCGTGGGGCTTCCGCGGGGGCAATGGCTGACTTCCACATCGCAGGCCCTGCCCGTCATCGCCTTTGTGGCCGCATGGAAATACATGGGCTACTACATGGTCCTCATCGTCGCCGGACTGCAGGAAATTCCGAAGGATCTGTACGAAGCGGCCACCATCGACGGGGCGGGCGTGCGGGCGACGTTTTTCCGTGTTACGCTGCCGGCCCTGAAACCCGTCTTCCTTTTCGTTTTGATCATCTGTCTGATCAGCGCCTTTGAGATGTTCGACCTGATCTATGTGATGACCAAGGGCGGACCGAACAACGCCACCTACATTTCGATGATGTACATTTACGAGACGGCGTTTGTCTTCTCCAATTTCGGATATGCATCCACGATGTCGACGGCCCTGTTCATCATCATCTTTATCGTCACGATGTTCCAGTTCCGGCTGTTTCGCCGCAGAGGAGAAGAATAGGCGGTGGGAACGTGAAAATCAGCAGACTGCAGAAGTGGATCATCTATGCCGTGCTCGCGATCGGCTCCGTCGGGACGCTGTACCCGTTCGCCTGGATGTTCGGCGCCGCGTTCAAGACGTACAAGGACATCTTCACCTATCCTCCGCGAATTTTTCCCGCCGAGCCCGTGCTCGACTCGATCCGGGAACTCTTTGTGGAGCACAATTTTTCGCGCTATATGCTCAACTCGGCCATCGTGGCCACGACGGTGACCTTTGCCGCGCTGCTCTTTCACGCGATGGCCGCATACGCGCTGGCCCGTTTGCGGTTTCCCGGCCGCAACCTGATTTTCGTCTTCATCATCAGCACCCTGATGATTCCCATCTATGCCATCCTGGTTCCCCGGTACATGATCATCGAAATGTTCGGGTGGGTGGATACGTACGCCGGGTTGATCATCCCCGCCATTCCGCACGCCTTCGGCATCTTCGCCCTGAGGCAGTTTTTCTACGGCATCCCGCAGGAATTCGATGAAGCGGCCAAAATGGACGGGGCGTCGAAGGTCCGGATCTTTTTCACGATCATCCTGCCCCTGTCGCAGGGAATTCTGGTCACGCTCGGGGTGCTGTTTTTCATGGTCAACTGGGATTCGTTCATCTGGCCGCTCATTGCGACCACGTCCGACAACATGAGGCTCATCCAGGTGGGGATCGCCGGATTCATGGATCCGTACACGCCGCAGTGGAATCTGGTGCTCGCGGGGTCTGCCGTGTCGTCGGTTCCGATTCTCGTGTTGTTTCTGTCGCTGCAGCGGTTTGTCATCGAGGGCATCAAGACCAGCGGAGTCAAGGGATAAAGCGAACATTGGTGCAGGGGGATTTGGAGAACATGATGAACAAAGAGCAGATTTCGATGACCGCAAGCACGCTGAGGAGGCTTTCCTTCGAACGGTACGGCCGGCGGCGCAGAATTTCTTCCTACGACCGCACGGGCGGAAACGCCGATTATATATGGCTCAGGCCGGGAAGAGCGACGACGATCGCCGACATCCGGGGAGCGGGATGCATCACGCACATCTGGACGACGATCGACTCGGGCGAAACGCATTATTTGCGCAAATTGGTGCTGCGCATGTACTGGGACGGGGAAGAACATCCCAGCGTGGAAGTGCCGATCGGGGATTTTTTCGGGATGGGACACGGCCTGACGAAAAACTTCTCCAGCGTGCCGTTTCAAATGAGCCCGGTAGACGGCCGGGCGTTCAACTGCTGGTTCGCGATGCCGTTCGCGGACGGCGCAAGGATCGAAGTGGCGAGCGACTGCGAGAAGAATGCCAAGATGTATTTCTATATCGATTACGAAGAGTACAACGAGTTGCCGGAAGGGCAGCTCCGTTTCCACGCCTTCTGGAACCGGGAACGGGTTACCGACGGCATTGACGATTCGAAGGTGACGAACGAGTATTACTTGTACGGCGGGAAGAATGTGACCGGGGAAGGCAACTATGTCGTGCTGGAAGCGGAAGGCAGGGGGCACTTTGTCGGATGCCATATCAATATCCATAACCTTCGGTTCACGCATGAGTGGAACTGGTACGGCGAGGGCGACGACATGATCTTCATCGACGGGGAGCGCTGGCCTCCGTCATTGCACGGCACCGGCACGGAAGACTACTTCAACACGGCCTGGTGCCCGAGGCAGGAAGTGTGCAATCCCTACCACGGCATCATCCTGGGCGGCGGGCCCAACTGGTGGGGCAAAGTCACCATGTACCGCTATCATATCGAAGATCCGATCATGTTCGAAAAGTCGATCCGCTTCACGATCGAACACGGCCACAACAACCATCGCTCCGACGATTGGTCCAGCACAGCCTACTGGTACCAAACCGAGCCGCACAGGCCTTTCAGGCCCTTGCCAGGGGTCAGCGAGCGGCTGCCCTTGCCGGATGTGCTGCCCCGCAACCTGGATGAGATGAGGAAGTATCACCCGGAAGCGGATGACGGAGATGGGGGTGGAGAGGGTTGATGAATATTCACTCTTCAAAATTGTTAGGCCAGCCAGGTTTTCTGGCTGGCCTCTTTTTCGCGCCCCCGCGCCGGCGCACCTGAACTCGGACATGAAAAAGCCCCGAGCTTGTGCCCGGGGCGCTTGCGATGTTTGCTATAAATATACCTGCAGTCACACAAGGCAATCAGTCGAATCAACGCCCGCAGATGCCCAATGACTTTCTATTAAGGCATTGTTTGAGGCATGTTTTTGAGCAAATAATTCGTGAGTACATATTGATATAATTGCTTCCAGTGGCCAACGTCTTTTCCTACGGCACCTGGATTATAACCAAGTGTCCGGCTACGCTCAACCGTCTCGCACACAAGATCTTTCCCGAGTTCATCAAAATACTCAAATGGATTCACACCCGGTTTCCATTGATAATAACCATCCTTCTCATATAGCAAGGCTCTAAACGCCCCAAGTATAGGAAACAAAAATCCTTTAGGAGAATGATATTCAAAGGGCCTCTGGTAAAATCTTGTTTTAAACGAACCAACCTCTACGCCCTTTACTTTTCCGTAAGCTCCCGAAACATGCTTTTCTCTATACTTTCTTTCCATTTTCTCTTCAATATAATCATAAAGTTTAAAGATATCGACCATTACGTTGCGCATCTTAAAGTAAGGGTTTTCTCGCTGACTTCCATTTTCGTTTTGATATTTGTCAAACGTTTCAATATACGTCTTTATACAAGCCGCCTTTCCACTAAAAGCAGTAACAGGCACACTATTAAGATCCGGAAACAGTTCAAGATTGAACATATACAATATAGAAAGGATTTCAGATATATCAATCGGCTTTTCATCATTTTCCTTAAATGCAATTAAATTGGCGAAGGGTTCATCTTTTATCGTTTGTTTAATAATTTCATCGAATTTGTCCTTAAGTTCCGCAATAGATTTTTCTTGAACTTGCACAGAGGTATTTCTTGCGGCAGCCACATCTTCGAAAATATCTTCAATTCCCGTTAGTATTTCAATTTTTACATATTGTTTTATTTGTGGATCAATTTTGCCCCGATTTTCAAGAATAATCCGATACGTGTGCCCTCCATCCACATTCCCATGGACATTTTCATCCTCGAAAACTATTGTAAGTTCGGAGTTAACGTTGTCAAACTTGACCTCTTTAGCAGACAACAGCATACCACGGTTAAGAAGATAGAAATGGTTTTCGCTGCTGACCAGCCCCTCACGAATTTTTCCTGCAACTCTTGTCCGCAAATTTTGCTCACGAGGATTTGTTTTCATTGGAATGTCATCAGGTATATCTCTTACATCTGCCATTACAATAAACATTTCTGGTGATTTTCTTAGATTAAGAGGATTAATCGGACCATATGGATTTGGAATTTTGCGCAAACTTGCAACTTTCATTTTGACTGTTTTCATTTTATTCACTCCTTGTCACCAGCTAATCACCTTAATGTGATAGCTTTGATTTTTCAATTTCAAGTTATCACTTAACAGTTTATATTTCTAACCATTATAGTGTGTATTCAATATTATAGTGTGTATTACACATCATAGTGTGTTTTGCATATCAAAATATACTTTCATCCTTATAATAACTTTGGTGATCCGTGATGTTTTTCGATGACCAAAAATTTCTTGAGCGGTTAGGTCAGGGTATACGAGCCGAAAGAAAACGTCATGGCTTAACTCAAGAAGAACTTGCAACATCAGCAGGCATTCACAAGAATTATGTTGGTTTAATTGAAAGAGGAATGAAAGCACCTACGATTATTACAATGCAAAAGATTTGTTCTGTTTTTGGAATGAGTTTAAATGAATTCTTTGCGCAAAATGATATGTAGAAAATACAAAACCCCTGCAACCCGCAGGGGAAATATTTTTATTGTATATTTTATAACTGATTAATTACCTCTAAGTCTTTTGGTTCAATATCTGCTGATAAAGTAATTCTTAAAGTTGAACGAATTTCGTTCTCGGTCTTACCAATTGCTTGAAGCACATGACTTGGTTTTGTTGAACTGCACGCTGACCCGGTCGACAATGCAATGATTTCAGAGTGCTTAATAATAAATCTTTGATTATTAACGCCTTTCAATATGAAATTAAGAAGCCCTGGAATCTTATCTTTGTCGTCGTTATTAAACACAATCTGATCCCCAAATTTTGCGATCAAAAGTTCTTTGCATTTCGCTTCAAGTAGCTCGAGCTTTTTAATGTTTTTATCGATATCCCTGGCCGCAATATCGGCCGCCTTACCAATCCCGACTATGTTGTGTACAGCCAAAGTTCCACTGCGATATTCGAATTCCTGCCCACCACCATGAAGAAGCGGTGTTATCCTAGTTCTTTTCCCGATTTTGTCCCTTCTGATTATTGCAACCCCTATACCCTTCGGCCCATGAATTTTGTGTCCGGAGAATGTGAGAAATCTTATTCCTGGTAGCTGCGACAAATTAAATTTCACTTTACCGACAACTTGGGTTGCGTCCGTGTGAAACAGTATGTTGTTCGTTTCACATATATGGGAAACTTTCTCGATGTCATTCAATGACCCCAATTCGTTGTTACCCCAAATAAGTGTGACAAGAATCGGCGGTTCGTATTTTATTTTCGTTTCAAGTTCCTCCACCGATATTCTTCCGTATCGGTCGACATCAAGATAAATTACTTTGTAGCCATTTAGCTCAAGAAACTTACACGTTTCAAGTACCGATGGATGCTCCACTTTAGATGTAATGATATAGTTGCCATTGTTCCGGTAATAGTGAGCGACACCTTTAATGATCATATTATTTCCTTCGGTGGAACCACTTGTGAAAATCACTTCATCCGGTTCGCATCCAACCAACGCCGCCACTCTCTCTCTTGCTTCTTCAACAGCCCTTTTTGCGTTTTCCGCTAAAGTATAATACTTGCTTGATGGGTTTCCATACTCTTCTTTTAAATATGGGAGCATGGCCTGTAAAACTTCTTCATGGACACGTGTTGTGGCACTGTTATCCAAATAAAGCATACGAATCATCCTTGTTGGTTGGTAATTAAGTTTCGAACCAGATTTTCGAAGTTCTTTGCATACTTATATTCGTTACTCAACATTCCTACTCCTCGCTCTAAGTGTGCATTAAACAGTGTCGGGAAATACTCTTCATCAGTTATTTCTCGTCCCGCGTGTTGGGCAATTAAAGCTTTGTATATATAGTCGAATTCCCCAGTCAGAGTATCACGGTTAAACTCCTTACCGTTCCGATCCTTACTCTCTTTTGGCAGCGAAGGATCCCTTGCTATTGATAGCGAAACGGCGATCCTCGCCAAAATATTTGGGGTTATTTTGGTAGCTGCATACAACTCCATTAACACTTGTTCTACATATTTTGATGTCCGCAATTGAAATTTCATGAGGGCCACCCTTATATGACTTTGAAATTAAAATATTGGTTGTGTTCAAACTTTACCGATTGTGATGTTGGATCATTTTCCAGTGTCCCTACCGATGCAACATAGGGAAGGACAAGTTTAAGATGGTATTGATCTATTTCCGAATCAGTCGCAAGAATAATGACCTGTTCCCCACAATTTGGAATAAATTTTGTTAAAACATTTCTCTTATGAATCTGATCAAGTCTGCCCAACAACGAATCAAAGACAAAAGGAATTCTCTTGCCGGATACCTTAATGATGGCCCAAATGATCGAGAGCAACAGAACTTGCTTTTCACCGGCAGAAAGTATTCTTTTATCCAAAACTGAGTTAAACTTGGAATACAAATTAACCTCAAATGTAGTCGGGCTTATTTCAATCCGCTCTATAAATCCTTCTTTGCGTAACAACTGCTGAAGCATTGCCAGTGCATGAATTTGCACTTGCTCAATTTTATCTTCAAGCTCGAGTTTAATGAATTCTTGACTTACCTTTATGATTTTTTCTATATTTTTCAGCGTTGTTTGCACCTTGGCAAACGCCGTTAGCTTTTGCTCAAGTTGCTCCTTCTGTTTTTGTTTCTCGAGGAGTTGTTTTTCCAATGCCTCAACTTCGGATTGCAGATTAGCAATCTGCAAATTCGCAGCACCCAACTCTTCGGTCAGCGCTTGTATTCTGTTCGCTATTTCCTGAAATTCAATGGTGGAATCACTTACATCGAGCTTCTTTCTAAATTCTTGAATTCTCACTAACAGCTCATTGCTGCGTGTAAACCAGTTTGAAATTTCCTCAGGTTTTACTTGTTTTACTGCATTAAGTGCGGATTGAACTTCGTTTCTCTGACTAAAAGATGCACGATGTATTGGTGCCACTCCCTCAGGTTTCATTAGATCCAAAACCATCTGCAACAATTTATCACCAAGTCCCTGGCCTGAGGACTTTAGGTTAAGTTTGATCAATATTTCATCCATGTGTGAAGGGGTCATTACAGAAACTAATTGCTCATAAGCCATGTATCGCTGTTCAAGTTCCATTTGTCTGTTAACAGCTTCGAGCTCCCTACGAACGATAAACAAGGGCAGAACGTTGTTAATAAATGCCTTGATTTTCTCGTTCAATTCTTTTCTTTCTTGCTCCATAGCATAAATTTCATTTAGAGTTTTCTCCCGCTCATCTCGCATCAAGCCACCATGGAGCATGAACTGACGATTCAATTCGTTAATTTCCTCTTGCCTTGATATGGTCATCTTCCTTAATTGGTTAATCTGGTCTTCTAATTCAGCCTTTCTATTTAGATCTTTTTCAATGCTACTTCCGATCTGTTCATATCTATTGAACAGTTCCGCGTCATGTCTGCCCATTAATTGTTTCTTATAAGTCTCAATGTCCTTGTTCAAATTCGTAAAAAGCTCAATATTGAAAAGGGCATATGATATCTCTTTCAGATATTTTGATATCAGGTCTTCAGAAATAATCTTGGATATGGTTTCCCCATCAAATAAACACAACTCAAACAATCTCAGCGGAAACACTTGGTTAATTTTTGTTTGAACGATATCAGTCTCAACAGGATTTTGGATAAATAAGCCATCCTTGATAACAGAAAACTCCTCTTTGATTTGCGTCCCTAAAGGATACCATTGTCTTTTGAATGTGTATGTAGATTTTTGTAAGTCTTCGACATAATCAAATTCTAGAAAAATCTGATAAAGTCCCTCACCATTAAGTAAAGCCCTTTTATTCAGATGAGAATAAACCTTTTTTTGATATCCGTCGCTTTCTGATCTATATCCGTATGCATATGAACCATATAATGCTAAGCGGATTGCGTCTAAAATTGTGGTTTTTCCGGCACCGTTTTTTCCGCCGATCAATATGACATTCTTATTCTCCTCAACGTCAAATCGGAACACATGTTCTGTGTAATAGCCTCCAAAATTTTTTAAAACTAATCTGCGGAAACGCATAATATCTTCCTCTCGAGAGTTATAGATGGAGCCATTCTTGATTTAGGATTTGATCAATTTCCTGGAGAATTCCTTTTTTAAACTTCAAACTATAATAGTTCTGTTCCGTTCTTATTAGTTGTTTCATCAATGAATCACTTACATTCATTTCATCACAAAGCCTACGCAACAAGGCTGCTTGTTCCTCATTTAAGACAGGATGATCGTCAATCTCCCAGTCGACTTTTTCTCCTACAATTTCCTCATAAATTTTGGGCACTCGATCCTCAAAGTCTCCATCCGATCTCCAGTACCGACGTATGGTTTTCAGTTCTTCAATTGTAATCAATTCAAAATCTGGATCCCCCTTTAACTCTTGTACTTTTTTCTGTGTCTCCAACAACTCTCGGAGGATCATTTCCCTGGCTTTCAAAGTAAAAGGCCCCAACCCCAGTTGTTTGTACTTCCCTTCTTTATCAATCACCAGGAGATTTAATTCCTCAACATTGGTCAAATCTATTTTTTTCTCAGCAAGATATTTACCAAGCTCTGATTCAGGTACCTGGTCATAGTCGGATAGATTACCTTCTATATCCTCCACACTGACATGGGTCAGATAAACCTGACCTTTCATGCGTTGCTTTTGCCTCAATTCCCGCATTTCGCGGTATTTCGCCAAGTTGTTGCGGAAAATCAACAGCGGTTCCAACCACTCATGTCCACTTTCGATAAATCCAATCAGAGCTTTATCTTTGGCTACAACAGTACAAACCCAACATCCGAAACGGCTATTTCCGCATGAACCTGCACTTTCTTTAATTTCTTTGTCCACCATTAAAGGACACTCAGCATTTGAACTATCATACAAATCCCTTAAAGCATAATTATTCCCGCCCCAAGGCGATGGATAAGCATCATCTAACAAATAGTCCCATACATCGTCTAAAGTAAAATGACGAATCGGGGCATAAACATAGGCATTGGGAAGCGTTGAATGTTTCATTAACACTTTGCCTTCGACAGAATGTGTTCTCAAAACTTGGTCTCTGGTACTGCTTTCATTGTTACGAACGCCAAGGACCATGATCACCTCTCCATATTCCGACACTCTATCGAGAATAAATTGATTTACCGGATCGATTTTTAAACGGTCTGTGCACCAACGAAATTTTTGACGCGGAGGAGGATACCCTTTACCAATTAAATATGCCCAGAAAGACTTATCTATTTCCGGCCGAACCTTGTGGCATTCAATCGGAAGGTTAAGTTCCCAAGCTCTCTTTTGAATAAGATTGAGGGTGTTCTCAATGGATGAGATGATCAACGGAGTTTCAACTCTAGTGTCTGAAGAAATTACATATACCTTCTTATGTAATTGCTCGCGGCTCAGTTCTGACAAAGCCTGAAAAACCAGCTGAACGACAACTGTGGAATCTTTCCCGCCACTGTAACCAACAACCCAAGGCCTCTTATCCATCAAATAGACTTCTTTGATCTGCTCTTTTGTTTTCTGAATTTTTTCGTGGTCCACAATGCTATACATGGTCAATGGCCACCAACTTTCAAGTTTTTCTCTAATGCCGACTCTTCTTCAGTCAAAGGCAAGTTGAGATTCATCTTAATCATGTTTGCAGTAAGTTGAACGGTATGGTTGTTTTTATTGATGCGTCCAGTTTCCGAAAAAGCCCTGCCCATCCAAGTCTCTTTGTTGTTTCTGCTCCAGTCAATCGCGGACAATTTTCTTATATATGTCTTCCAATCCGAAGGATAATTCTCGAATAAGAACCGCCCCACTATTCCGATTGCTTCAAGAAAAATTCCGTGAGCGACGATATAATTTGCTCTTAGATCCGTTGGTGACATTTCTTTTTTCATTACTAAGTTCCATTCCTTAATGCTTTCAGTCAGCTGAACCCAAAACTGCTTCAGAAAATCCTCCTCTTGTGAGCTGATCATTTGTCCTTTTTTCTTATTGATCAGCCTGCTATTTGTGTTAAAGATTTGGTTGAGCGTAAAAATTCTCGGGGAAAGTTTCGGAAGGGAAACTTTTTCTTTATCCGTATAACGTTCCAGCAAAGGGATTTCAGAAACAATCTGTTTAGTAATGTTGGCAAGTTGATCTCTATGGTCATAAAGAATTCCGAGAGAAGTAGTGGTATTTACCGCATGACGGTTGAGGTCAGCAAACATTTGTTGAGCACGTTTTAATCCTTGATCTCTGAAAATAACCACCGAGATTGTTTCGTCCCCTAATTCTGGCGCCACTTTTAAGGCTTCTTCGATGGCCGCCCTCCTATGTTGACCGTCGTTGATCAGGAACTTTGCATCCAGCGAAATCACGAGATGTCCTATGTTTCTATACTGTGGTTCATCAGAAAACGGAATAAACTCCATATCCCCATCAAGAGAAACTGTAATTGACGAAAAGCAATAATCGTTCGGGTTGTTTAAAATGTAATTCACAATATCAGGAATTCTACTCTTATTAATAATTCTTTGTGCACGATATTCCGGCGGCAACTCATCTTCGCACTCGGAAATAATTCGAGGAATGAGCTTTAACGGAAACATCACCACATAGTATTCTTGCTTTGCTTGAATCCCTCGAATGGCAGGAAATTTGGTTACAAAACTAGCGTCCAATAGTCACACCTCAATTACGTACGTAATTTCTGTCACTTATAATATAATATCCCGCCATGTCGAATCCATATGAAATTTAGAAGGATTTTCTTACCCGAGTTTGACAGTAAGCCCCTAAAAGTAGGCACCCTCTTGGGTGCTGTGGATAACTGAATTCCAGATTTGTCGCGGCTTTTCGGACTTTTCCACAGGCACTACATCGCGAAAAAATACGAAAACC
>Ga0207863_100037_pt1 | contig 133728 bp, 120 predicted proteins | sample CeladaPassaD2F12_FD_187497 | JGI IMG/M metagenome (GOLD analysis project Ga0207863, IMG submission 187497) | Cellulose-adapted microbial communities from the Joint BioEnergy Institute, USA - Passage D2F12 (SPAdes) (version 2) | ecosystem: Engineered > Bioreactor > Continuous culture >... | reverse complement strand
GTTACGATGCCGCCGCGGAAAGGCGGCAGACGGCGGGGTCGGCTTCCCGGGCGTCTCCTTCCGACGCGCCGGAATCCGGTCGCCCCTGACAAACCCCGGCAACGACAAAAGCCCTTGGACCCTGCGCCGCCGGGCGCAAGGTCCAAGGGCTTGTTTTGCGTCCGCGCTTCCTTGTTCACGGCCGTGCGGCCGCCGGAACGCTCAGGAAATCAGGGCTTTGATGATCACGGCGCCAAAAAACACCACGACCATAAAGGTGAACATGGCCGCGAAACCGGTCGCCACATCGGCGAAGTCGTTGCGCGGTTCTTCGTTGACATGCAGCCGTGGATCGCGCGCGTTTTCCATGGCAATCCTCCTGCTCCGATCGATACCCCTAGTATACCCAACCACGCTTTCCGTTGTAAAGGCGCAGGATGTGGCGGAATTCGGAACTTTGCGGACGGCGCCGGTCCGGGGCGTGCGGGGGACTGTGGTATCGTGTACAATAACGTTGATGCACGGAAAAGCAGATCCTGAAACCTGAAACTTCGGCGAGGGGAGGCGGGCCGCCATGGCCACGACCGGTACACGCGACGCATCCCGCGACGGATACATGGAAAACATCCGGAACAAGCTGGCGCTGGTCCCGGAACGGCCCGGATGCTACCTCATGAAAAACGCGGCCGGCGAGATCATCTACGTCGGCAAGGCCAAGGTGCTGCGCAACCGCGTCCGCTCCTATTTCACCGGCGGGCACGACGGCAAGACGCAGCGGATGGTCTCGGAAATCCGCGATTTTGAATACGTGGTCACGGCCAATGAGATGGAAGCGCTCATCCTCGAGTGCAACCTGATCAAGGAGCACCACCCCCGCTACAACGTGCTGCTGCGGGACGACAAGTCGTTTCCCTATCTGAAGATCACCGGCGACGAGCACCCCCGCCTCGAGGTGACCCGGCGCGTGGTCAAGGACAAGGGGAAATATTTCGGACCCTATCCGAACGCCTTCGCCGCGCAGCAAACCCGGAAGCTGCTCGACCGCCTGTATCCGCTGCGCAAATGCCGCACGATCCCGGACAAGGTGTGCCTGTACTACCATCTCGGGCAGTGCCTGGCGCCGTGCGAATTTCCCGTGGATCCCGCGGCGTACGAGCCGATGATCGCGGAGATCACCCGTTTTCTCAAGGGCGGTTACGGCGAGATCAAGAAGGAGCTCAAGCGGAAAATGGAAGAGGCGGCGGCCGAACTGGCGTTCGAACGGGCCAGGGAGTACCGCGACCAGATCATCGCCATCGAGAAGGTGATGGAAAAGCAATCCATCACGCTGACCGACGCGCAGGATCGGGACGTTTTCGGCTATGCGGCGGACAAGGGCTGGATGTGCGTGCAGATCCTGTACATGCGCCAGGGGAAAATCATCCAGCGCCACATGTCGCAGTTCCCTCACTACGGCGATCCGTACGACGACTTCATCTCCTTTGTGACCCAATATTACAGCGACAATCCGGCCATGCCCCGGGAGGTGCTGCTGCCCGGGCCGCCGGAGGAACCGGCAGCGGAAGCGGCGCGGGATGCGGCCGGACGGGAGGATGGCGCGGCAAGCCAAGCCGGACCCGCGGCGGACGCTGACGACGCATCGGCGCCGCAGGGGGCCGCGGCCGAAACCGTCGACATCGCCGGCCAGCTCCGGGAGTGGCTGGGCGTGAAAGCAATCGTCCCCAAGCGGGGGTCGAAACGGCAGCTGGTGGCCATGGCCTGCGGCAACGCGAAGGTGGCCCTGGAGGAAAAATTCCGCCTGCTCGAGCGGGACCGCGAGCGTTCCGTGGAGGCGGCGGAGGATCTGGCCCGCCGGCTGGGCATTCCGTCCGCGCACCGGATCGAGGCGTTCGACAATTCCAACATCCAGGGCGTCCATCCGGTGGCGGCGATGGTGGTGTTCACCGACGGCAAGCCCGACAAAAAGGAATACCGCAAGTACAACCTGCGCACGGTGGAAGGCCCGGACGACTACGAGTCCATGCGGGAAGTCATCCGGCGCCGCTACGAGCGGGTGCTGAAGGAAAACGGCCCGCTCCCCGACCTCATCGTCGTCGACGGCGGCCGGGGGCAGATCGCCGCCGCGCGGGACGTGCTGGAAAACGAGCTCGGGCTGGACATCCCCGTCTGCGGCCTGGCGAAGGACGACCGGCACCGGACGGCGGAACTGCTGGCGGGGGATCCCCCCGCGCCGGTGCCGATGCCGCGCGACAGCCGGGAATTTTACCTGCTGCAGCGCATCCAGGAGGAAGTGCACCGGTTCGCCGTCGAGTTCCACCGGCAAAAGCGCGCCCGCTCCATGGTGGCTTCCCGGCTGGACGACATCCCGGGCGTCGGGGAAAAGACGCGGAAAAAGCTGCTTGGCCATTTCGGCTCGCTCAAGGCAATCCGGGAAGCTTCGGTGGAGGATTTCAAGGCGTTGTCCATCGGCGAGAAGCTGGCCCGCCGCATCCTGCAGGCATTGAACGAAGAAGAAGGAGCGGGGCGTGACCGGCAGCCGGACCCGGCGCGGTCCTAGGCCCGCCGGCCGCCCAGCGCGTAAAGGAAAGCGCCGCCCGCGAAGGGCGGCGCTTTGCGCTGTTGCCGCGGCGATCTCCGCGCGGCTCAGGCGGCTGCGGTTCCGGGCTTCCGAAGCAGCCGGTGCAGCCGGAGGATCGCCCAGCCGACCAGCGCCGGCGACGCCATGAAGGCGACCGCCGCCCATGCGTCGCCGGGCATCCCGTCCGTGAGCAACTGCGTGCCGATCAGGACGGCGTCGAGCGCCGCATGGGCGAAGATGACCGTCATGAGCCCGAAGCGGATCATGAACCAGCCGATCAGAAAGCCGAGCAGGACGAGCTCGATCAGCCGGGAGTACACGGGATAGATTGAATAGCCCACATGGCCGAATGCCCACACCAGATTGGGCGGAATCATCGCCAGCCAGGTGAGGGCGGCGGCGGTGCGGGCGGACGGCGCCTTCCGGAGCAGGAACGCCGCCAGCCCGATCAGCCAGAGGCGCATGATCCCGATGCCGAAAAAGCGGATCTGGATTTCCTCGCCGATGGCCGCCCACCAGCCGTACACCGGGTACACCCAGGGATGGGTCATGTTGTAGGCCGTCTGGGAGGCATCCGTCGTGGCGAAGGCACCGAGCCCCGCTTGCAGCGCGAGAAAAATGACCGACTGGAGGCCGAGCAGGATGAACGCGATCAGATACCCCCGCTTCATGGCGTCGTACGCGCGTTCGCCGTAGTCCGCGTCCCGCCACCGGGGCCATAGCCGCTTCCCCGGTTCCATCCGGTTCCACAGGCCGTCGCCGGCCACCGCGCAGAAATAGGTCATGAAGGCGCCGCCCATCGCCAGCATGACGCTGACCGCCATCGTGACGAAAACGGCCGTTTCCGCCTCGTCCACCGGCAAGCCTTCGAACAGCAGATCGGCGCGATAGCCGCTCCACATGTTCAACGTCACGACAAAATAGATGAGGAACGCCAGCGCAGCCAGAAACCACCCCCGGCGAAAAGACGTGTAATTGCCGTACAGCCCGGCGTAGATGACGGCGAGCAGGAACATCGCGGCCTGCGGCAGCAAATTGCCGAGCATGGTCCATCGCAGGGCCCGTTCCTGCTGGCGATCCAACTCGGCGGTGAACGCCTCCGGCAGTTCGAAGCGGTACGCGATTTTGCCGCCGGCCGGAGCCCCGTCCGCATCCCCGGACGCCGGAAGCCGCACCGTGAGCAGCAGGCCGGCTTCACCCGGCGGACCGCCGCGGTGGCGGAACGTCCACTCGCCGTCCGCTTCGCCCCCGGAATCCGCGACCGGCGTCCACTCGCCGGCCCGGATCCCCCATCCGGCCGCCCAGGCCAGCGCATCTTCCGGCCGGACGGACGCGGGAGCGGCGTCCGCACCGTCCCCCGCTTCGTATTCCCACGAGACCAGGTTTCCCGATTCCATGTGGAAGGATAGATGCAGGAAAGAGCCGTCGTCCAGCCGCAAATCCGCCCGGTAGACGTCGGCGGGGAAATCGGCATACCACGTTTCTTCGTAATCGTCCAGCAGACCGTATTTGGAAAAATATCCGGTCGCCCGACTGTCGGTCAGGTGCGTCACGTCCAGCGAAACGATCCGCCCGGCTTCCGTGCCGAAGCGTTCGGCAGCCAGCGCTTCCGCGCGCTGACGGACTTCTTCGCGGGTCAGCACCTGAAACGGTTCCTTCGCAAAATTCCGGATGAACGGGAATACTTGAAGAAACAGAAACAGCAGGAGGCCCGCCGCAGCGGCCATCCGGAGAATCCCGTCCAGCTTCGCCGGTTGGCGGTGGGTCAAAACGGATGCTCCTTTCCCTGGCGATGTTCTTCCACCAAATTACCATAATCCGGAATCCGGCTTCCAGCCGTTGCTTGCAAATGCAAGAAAACGAAAGAAAAATGCGGGAACAGGCCGGCACGTCCCGTCTTTCCCGCCGGAGCGCCCGGCCGGGTCCGAATACCGGTCCCTTTCGGGATCGCCCGCATTTGCCGGAAACGGAGGAAAGGACTATAATGCCCGTGTTTCGACGCATTTTGACGTTTCCGCCGCCTTCGGGCGGGCGGTTCGCGACGGAGGGGACCCCGTGGTCGGACGGATGTTCCAACGGATGTTCCAGTGGATGGCGGCGTCGCCGCCGCGCGTGCTGGTTTTCGGGTTTGCCGCCCTCATCGCGCTGGGGACGGCGCTGCTCCGGCTGCCGGCCATGGCGGCCGACGGCCAGCCGACGCCGTTCATCGACGCGCTGTTCACGGCGGTTTCGGCGATCTGTGTCACCGGTCTGACGCCGCTCGATTTTGCCCGCCACTGGTCGTTTGCCGGCCAGCTGACGATCCTGGCGCTGGTCCAGATCGGCGGGCTCGGCTTCATGACCGTGGCGACGATGGCGGCCATTTTCCTTAGGCGCCGCATCACGCTGCGGGAACGGCTCATTCTGCAGGAATCGTTCAACCAGAGCAGCATCGAGGGGATCGTTCGCCTCGTCCTGAAGGTGATCCGCTACACGCTGATTTTGGAAATCGCCGGAGCGCTGCTGTTGACCGGCCGTTTCCTTTTCGACATGCCGCCGGAGCGGGCCGTGTGGTTTGGGGTGTTTCACGCGGTTTCCTTTTTCAACGGCGCGGGGTTTGACCTGATGGGCCATTTCCGGAGCCTGACCGATTACGTCGGCGATCCGCTCGTCACCTTCACCGCCGCCTTTCTCATCCTGTCCGGCGGCCTCGGCTTCGTCGTGCTGTCCGATCTGGCCGAGTACCGGAAAACGAAGCGGCTTTCGCTGCACACCAAGGTGGCCGTCACCACATCCCTTGTCCTGGTGGCGGTCGGCACCGTCGCCATCTTCGCTTTGGAGTTCACGAACCACGCCACGCTGGCCGGACTCGGTTACGGGGAAAAACTGCTGGCGTCCTTCTTCCAGGCCGTCGTTCCGCGCTCGTCGGGGGTCAGCACGCTGGACATCGGGGCCATGAGCCAGGCCGCCCAGTTTCTGATCGTCATCCTCATGTTCATCGGCGCGTCTCCGGGGTCCGCCGGCGGCGGCATCAAGACGACGACCTTCGCGGTGCTCGCCGGCGCGGTCTGGTCGATGATCCGCGGCCGGGAAGACGTGGTGCTGTTCCGGTACCGCCTGGCGCAGGAACGGGTCTACAAGGCGCTGACCATCACCCTGTTCGCGCTGGCCGTCCTGGTGGCCGGCACCATGGCCTTGTCCGCCGCGGAAAACCGCCAGTTCCTGGTGATCCTGTTCGAAGCCGCGTCGGCGTTCGGCACGGTGGGCCTCTCGATGGGGCTGACGCCGGAACTGTCCCCGGCCGGCAAAATCATCGTCATGCTGCTCATGTTCATCGGCCGGATGGGTCCGCTCACCCTGGCCTACGCCCTCGGCACCCGGCAGGGACGCTCGCGGTACCGCTACGCGGAGGGCAAAATCATTATCGGATGAAACGCGGGCGCGGGCATTCGGTCATTCCGCGACCGGATCGTCCGGCCGTCCGCCCCGCGCAAACAGCGTGATCGTTTCCTCGATGAGCAGCTGGACGACGGGGGAGAGAAGGGACGGTTCGACGTGCACCAGGACGGTGGTCCGGCGGGTGCGCGTCAGCTCCGGAAGGTCCGCCGCGTACAGCCCGTTGTCCCTCAGAAGCTGCGGCCGCAGATACGATTTTGGCAGCAGCGTGCCGGCGCGGACGGCGCCGACGAGCCGGATGATGGCCTCGAAGGAGTCGATCTCCATGCGGATGTCCGGCTTCACCCCGTGGCGCCGGAACAGATCGTCGGTGAGCGACCGGTACCAGGTGCCGGGGGCGAACAGGATCATCGGCAGGCCGTTCAGATCGCGCATTTCCAGGCGCCGGCCTTCGAATGTGAAAAACGCTTTCGGCAGGACGAGCATCAGATGGTCGTCGAACAGCGGCACGCTGGTGACCGAGGAGTCCTTCGTGTCCGCCGCGCCCGCAATGCCGAAATCGACTTTCCGTTCCTTGACCATGGAGACGATTTCGTGGGATTTGCCGGTGACGGCCTTGATTTCCAGATGCGGGTGTTTTTCCGTCAGCGCCGTGATCACGCCCGGCAGGGTGGTCTGCAGCGTCGTCAGGCTGGCGCCGATGACCACGGAGGCGTCTTCCCGCGATTCGAGGGACTGCAGGCGCCGCAGGAATTCCCCGTGGAACCGCCTGAGCTCCAGCGCGTGTTCATAGGTGAGCTTGCCGGCCGCGGTCAATTCCAGCCGTTTCCCGGCGCGGCGAAACAGGCTGACGCCGAGTTCCCGTTCCAGTCGGGCGATGCGCCGGGACAGGGCCGGCTGGGTGACGTTGAGCCGCTCCGCCGCCCGGTTCATGCTCGTTTCCTCGACGACCGCGGCGAACATGCGCAGATCTTCCAACATGTAGCCTTTGCCTCCCGGTCGAAGTCCGTCGAATATGTTATTATAATGCATTTTCATAAGATTTAATAAAAAAAACGCAGTTCCATTATAAGCGGATTTGGGGTATTGTTAAAGGTGTGTGACAAAATGATGACGGATTGCCGAAAGGAGCACGGGAAAAGTCATGAACGTCAGGTCGTATTATGCCCGCAAGCTGCATTCGCTTCTGGGCGTCCTGCCGCTCGGCCTGTTCATCATCGAGCATGCCCTGACCAACTATTCCGCGTTTGAGGGGGGACCGGAAGGATTCCAGCGCAACGTCAACTTCCTGCACAACCTGCCGCTGGTGTTCTTCCTGGAACTGTTCATCATCTGGCTGCCGATCCTGTTCCATGGGATCTACGGGCTGTATCTGGCCTACCAGTCCGACATCAACGTGGGGCGCTACCCGTATGCCCGCAACTGGGCGTTCGCCCTGCAGCGGCTGTCGGGGCTCATCACGTTCGTGTTCGTGTTCTGGCACTTTTATGAGACGCGGTTCCAGGTGGCCCTCGGCAACGTGTCGTACGACGAGCTGGGCAGCCACATGCACCAGATTGCCAGCGATCCGGTCCATTTCGCGTTCTACTCCATCGGCGCCATTGCGGCAATGTTCCACTTCGCCAACGGCCTGTGGGCGTTCCTCGTCAGCTGGGGCATCACGGTCGGCCCGCGCGCGCAGCGCGTGTCCGCCCGCATCTGCATGGGCTTGTTCGTGATCCTGTCGGCGCTGTTCGTGCTGTCGCTCGTCGGATTCCTCAACGAAGAGTTCGCGCTGACGGCCGCGATCGCGGTCAGCGGCATCGTGCGCTGAAGAAGGAGGAGGGGTTCAACCATGGGTCAAAAAGTCATCGTCGTCGGCGGCGGTCTGGCGGGCCTGATGGCCACGATCAAGGTGGCGGAAGCGGGCGTGCCGGTCGAGCTGTTCTCCCTCGTCCCGGTGAAGCGTTCGCACTCCGTCTGCGCCCAAGGCGGCATCAACGGCGCGGTGAACACAAAAGGCGAAGGCGACTCCCCCTGGGAGCACTTTGACGATACCATTTACGGCGGCGACTTCCTGGCCAACCAGCCGCCGGTCAAGGCGATGTGCGAGGCGGCGCCGGGCATCATCTATATGCTGGACCGGATGGGCGTCATGTTCAACCGGACGCCGGAAGGCCTGCTCGACTTCCGCCGGTTCGGCGGCACCAAGCACCACCGCACCGCCTACGCCGGCGCCACCACCGGCCAGCAGCTTCTGTACGCCCTGGACGAGCAGGTGCGCCGCTGGGAGGCGGCGGGCCTCGTCCAGAAATACGAGCACTGGGAATTCACTTCCGTCGTGCTGGATGACGAAGGCGTCTGCCGCGGCATCGTGGCGCAGGACCTGCGCTCCATGGAAATCCGCGTGTTCCGGGCCGACGCGGTCATTCTGGCGACGGGCGGTCCCGGCATCATTTTCGGCAAGTCGACCAACTCCGTCATCAACACGGGCACGGCGGCCAGCGCGGTATACCAGCAAGGGGCCATCTACGCCAACGGCGAGTTCATCCAGATTCACCCGACGGCCATTCCGGGCGACGACAAGCTGCGCCTCATGAGCGAATCCGCCCGGGGCGAAGGCGGCCGCGTCTGGACGTACAAGGACGGCAAGCCGTGGTACTTCCTGGAGGAAAAATACCCGGCCTACGGCAACCTGGTGCCCCGCGACATCGCCACGCGGGAAATTTTCCACGTCGTCGTGGATCTCAAGCTGGGCATCAACGGCGAGAACATGGTGTACCTGGACGTCTCCCATATCGACCGGAAGAAGCTCGACGTCAAGCTGGGCGGCATCCTGGAGATCTACGAAAAGTTCATGGGCGACGACCCGCGCAAGGTGCCGATGAAAATTTTCCCCGCGGTCCACTATTCCATGGGCGGCCTGTGGGTGGACTACAACCAGATGACCAACATCCCCGGCCTGTTCGCCGCGGGCGAATGCGAATACCAATACCACGGCGCGAACCGTCTGGGCGCCAACTCGCTGCTTTCGGCCATCTTCGGGGGCATGGTGGCGGGACCGAAGGCCATCGAATACATGCGCGGCCTGAAGAAGTCCGCCGAAGACATGCCGGGCGCGCCGTTCGAAGCGGAACGCAAGCGCCAGCAGGAAAAATACGACGCAATCCTGAAAATGAGCGGGACGGAAAACGCCTATCTGCTCCACAAGGAGCTGGGCGAGTGGATGACCAACAACATGACCGTCGTCCGCTACAACAAAAAGCTCCAGGAAACGATCGACAAGATCAAGGAACTGAAGGAGCGCTACAAGAACATCAACATCGACGATACGGCCAAGTGGAACAACGCGGGCGTGCCGTTCACCCGCCAGCTGTGGAACATGCTGGAGCTGGCCGAGGCCATGACGGTCGGCGCGCTGCTGCGCAACGAAAGCCGCGGCGCCCACTACAAGCCGGAATTCCCGGAGCGGGACGACGAGAACTTCCTGAAAACGACGATGGCGAAATGGACGCCGGACGGTCCGAGCATCGATTACGAAGATGTGGACATTTCCCTGATCAAACCGCGGAAGCGTGACTACACCACGGACAAGAAGAAGGAGGGTTGAGCCATGGCGGAAACGGCAACGCAGGCGCGCACGGTGCGGTTCATCATCGAGCGCCGGGACAGCCCCGACGCCGCTCCGTACTTCGAGGAGTTCGACATTCCGTACCGCCCGAACATGAACGTCATCAGCGCGCTGATGGAAATCCAGCGCAATCCGGTCAACGCCAAGGGCGAGAGGACCAAACCGGTCGTATGGGAGTCGAACTGCCTGGAGGAAGTGTGCGGCGCCTGCTCGATGGTCATCAACGGCAAACCCCGCCAGGCCTGCACCGCGCTTGTCGACAAACTGGAGCAACCGATCCGGCTTTCGCCGATGAAGACGTTCCCGGTCGTCCGGGACCTGATCGTCAATCGCCAGCGGATGTTCGACGCGCTCAAGCGGGTCAAGGCGTGGATTCCCATCGACGGCACGTACGACCTCGGCCCCGGCCCGCGCATGCCGGAGCACAAGCGCCAATGGGCTTATGAACTGTCCAAGTGCATGACCTGCGGCGTGTGCCTCGAGGCGTGCCCGAACGTCAACGAACGCTCGACGTTCATCGGTCCGGCGGCGATTTCCCAGGTGCGGCTGTTCAACGCCCATCCGACGGGCGCGATGAACGCCCACGAGCGGCTGGAAGCGCTCATGGCGGACGGCGGCATCGAGGGCTGCGGCAACTCGCAAAACTGCGTCCGCTCCTGCCCGAAAGGCATCCCGCTGACCACGTCCATCGCGGCGATCAACGGGGAGACGACCCGTTATTTGTTCCGCAAGTGGCTGACGACCTGACCGTCGGCCGGACTTATATGCAAAGGCACCAAAGGCTTCCCTTCCGGTTGCGGTCCCGCCGCATCCCGGAAAGGGAAGCCTTTTTGCCGATTCCGCGCGGATCCGCCGGTCTCTTCCCGCTTCGATTCCGCTTCTCGCCGCTTCCGTTTTCTTTTCCCCGCGTTTTACGGACAGAACGACGACCGCGGGTCCCCGGAATCCCGATTTCACCAACCCGATTTTGGGCTCTGGCGGCCGGAGCGGCGGTTTGCACGGGCCAAAAAAAGCAAAAAAAAGAAAATATATTAAATTTTTTGTCTGCTTACAACCAGCGGTCGCTCCATTGCTGGATGGACCGGATCACCGACTCGAGCGCGGCGCCTTTCTCCGTCAGGGCATATTCGATCCGGACCGGCGTCTCGGGATACACGGTCCGTTTCACGACGCCCAGGGCTTCCAGCTCCTTGAGGCGGTCCGCCAGCATTTTGTCGCTCATTTCGGGTATCTGTTCCTTGATGTCCCTGAACCGTTTGGATCCGCCGAGCAGCACGCGAATGATCAGCCCGGTCCATTTTTTGCCGAGCAGATCGATGGCGGCTTCATATTTGGGACACATCTTGGAGTAGTCCACGCAGGTTTGGTCCATGCCGGTTTGGTCCATGCCGGTTCATCTCCCTATGCTCCTCTGCGCTACAATTGTACCATACCCTGGCGTCAACGGGGTAGGATGCCGCCGGAGACCTTGGTTTCGGCTCATGATTCGCCATTGTTACAAAAATGAAACAATTTTGTTACCGTCCTGTCGTATTGACCGGCTATGATAATAGCCAAGACCCCCTTTTTCATATACCCCAATCTTGGAACCCGGCCGGACGGTTGGCGGGTTCCCCTTTTTTGTTTTTCACAGCGGTACGGTTACCGGCCGTTTCTGCCGGTAGAACACCCAGCGGGTAAACCCGATTTCCTTCAGCCGCTTGCGGACCATTTCCCATTCGTCGCCGACCCGTTCCGGCATATGGGCGTCCGAACCGAAGGTGACGTCCACGCCGAAATGGAGCGCGCGTTCCAGGATGTCGTCGGACGGATACCAGCCGCCGCAATCCTTGGTTTTGCCGCTTGTGTTGATTTCGATGGCGATGCGGTGTTCGGCCGCCGCCCGCAGCGCCGCGTCGATGTCCTCCGCCGCCGGAATGTCGGAAAAGGCGGGGTAATAGCCCTTCATCGCGTCGATGTGGCCCAGGATCTGGAACAGGCCGGTCCCTGCGGACTGCCGGATCAGTTCGTAATACCGCCTTTTTTCTTCTTTTTTCCCTTCTTCATCCAGCCTTGTCCACCGATTCCGGTTGAAAATGCTGACGCCGTCCACGTAATGAACGGAGCCGATGATGTAATCGAAGGGATACTGCTCGTAAATTTCGCGATACTGCCTGATTTCGTCGGGGAAAAAGTCGGATTCGACGCCGAGGAGCACCTCGATTTTGTCCCGATACTTTTCCTTCAGCCGCAGCACTTCCTGCACGTAGGCGGGAAATTCGCTTTTCGCCATGCAGACCATCGGCGACGGGTGGTCTTCCTCCCTGGCGAAATAGGGCGAATGGTCGGAAATTCCGATGACTTGAAGCCCCGCGTCGATGGCGGCCCGGATGTAATCCTCGATGCCGCCCTCCGCATGGCCGCAGCGATTATGATGGGTGTGCAGATCGAACTTCATGCTTCTCCTCCCCGATTCATTTCGATTCCCGGGAAATGGTCTTTCGGCAGGCCCTTGAGGTCGTTCAGAAATTGGCGCATGGCCGTGTTCAGGTAGCGGCCGGCCTTGGTCATCACGCCGACGGGATGGGCCACTTCCAGCTCCCGGACCGGAATCAGTTTCAGTGTGCCCCGCCGGACTTCTTCCGTTACGGACAATTTCGAAATGATCGCCGCCCCCAGGTTCAGCTCCACCATCCGCTTCACTTCCTCGCTGCTGTTCAGTTCCATGACCAGGTTCGGCTGGATGTTGTGCGTCCGGAACACCTGGTCGACGAACCGGCGGCCCACGGTGTCGGGGGTCAGCAAAATCAGCGGAATGTCCCGCAGCATGTCGAGGGTGGCTCCACTCAGCGAGGCGAACGGATGCTGCGGCGACACCACCAGTTCAAACGTGTCGTAATACAGCACGCTGGTCTCGAGCTGCGGCGTCTTGTCGTTCAGATAGCCGATGCCGATATCCACCGTGCCGTTTTCCACCAGGGCCATGATCTGCGACGACGACATGGTCATGATGGTGATCTTGATGAGCGGATACTGGTTTTGGAAGTACTGCAGAACCCGCGGCAAAATCTGAATGGCGATGGAAGTCGTCGTGCCGAGCACGAAACGCCCCTGGGGCACCTGGTCGAGGTCGTTCAGCTTCTGCTTCAGCTCCTCGACGATCTGCAAAATCCGCTCGGCATGCTCGAGAAACACTTTTCCGCGGTCCGTCAGCGTCACGGGATAGCTGCGGTCGACCAGCACCGCCTTGAACTCGTCCTCCAGGCTCTTGATCTGCGCGGAAACGGCGGGCTGGGTCAGGTTGAGAAGCTCGCTGGCCTTGCGGAAGCTCATCGTCTTGGAGATGGTGACCAGCGTCTCCAGCTGATTGATGTTCACCGGGCCGCCTCCTTTCGAGTTCAGTTTATTTTATCACATTAAATGAAACGAATAAAAACCTTTTGTCACCTTATTATAGGGAATTTGCCCGCGGGGAGCAAAGGGGAAATTGGGACATTCGGACTAGTTGAAAAGGATGTCAAAATTGTGTCGAAAAAGCCCAAAGATGCCAGCATTTTGAATGTACGGCGTGGGACAAAAGCAGTATAATGGAGGAAACCGTTTACAGGTACCTTTGATACTTTACTTTTCAACGGGAGTTCTTGATGAATGAAGGCGGAGTACATCAATCCATTTCTGGAGTCGGCGCGTCTGGTTCTGGAACAGATGATGCAGGTCCGTCCCACCATCGGCCAGCTGGCGATCAAGGACGTCGCGTTCCATGACGGGCACATCTGGATCCAGATCGGACTCAAGGGACAGATCAACGGTGACGTCATTTACGGATTCAACGAACAGGCGGCTCTCCGTATCGTTTCCGTCATGATGGGAGGGTTCACGATGACGGAGATCGACGAGATCGGCCGCAGCGCCATCTCCGAGCTGGGCAACATGATCAGCGGCAACGCCAGCACGATCTTTTCCAGCCAGGGCCTCATGGTCGAAATCACGCCGCCGAAACTGGTGAACGGCGATGCGTCCCTGGTTGTCGCCCGCAAAGCCTTGACCGTGCCGCTCATTCTCGGCGATCTCGGGCAAATGGAGCTGCAGGTGCTCATCGCCTAAGCCGGACAAGCCGTCCGGGCAAGGGAAGGAGCGTTAGGACCATGGACGGGACCCTGCGGGACAAAGTCGCGCTGGTCACCGGCGCGTCCAGCGGCATCGGAGCGGCCGTCGCGCGGCTTTTGGGCGAAAAGGGAGCGCACGTGGTGCTGGCGGCCCGTTCGGAGGACCGGCTGCGAGAGGTGGCCGCAGGTCTTTCCGGGCCGTGCGACATCCGGGTGATGGACGTGCGGGACGACGCGTCGGTGGAAGGCGCCGTCGCGGATGTCTTGGAGCGGCTCGGCCGCATCGACGTGCTGGTGAACAGCGCCGGTTTCGGCGAATTCGTGCCGTTCACGGAAGCGACGCTGGAGCATTTTCAGGACATGATGGATGTCAACTACATGGGCACCGTCCGCTGCATCCGGGCGGTGCTGCCGCACATGCTGCGGGCCGGACGCGGGCACATCGTCAACATTGCGTCGATGGCCGGCAAGGTGCCCACGGCGAAGTCGTCGGGCTACGCGGCGACCAAGCATGCGGTGCTCGGGCTGACGGGCGCGCTGCGCCAGGAGCTGCGCGGCACCGGCGTGCTCGTGTCGGCGGTCAATCCCGGCCCGGTGGACACGCCGTTTTTCGACCGCGCCGATCCGCAGGGCACGTATGTCCGCAATGTCCGGCGGTTCATGCTGACGCCGGAGCAGGTCGCGCGGGCCGTGGTGCGCGTCATCGAGCGGCGCAAGGCGGAGGCCGATCTGCCGTGGATGCTGGCGCTCGGCGCGCGCATCGCCCGCCTTTTTCCCGGCCTGACGGAGCCGCTGGTGGCGCGGATGACGAATCGGAAATAAACGCTTCCGCCGCATCCGGACATGCAAGATGTGCGAAAAACCGCACATACGGAGCTTTCAAGGCCCGGATTTTCATAATTATGTGCGAAAAATCGCACATATGGCGAGGGCCAAACGGTCGGGGAGGCCGTTTTGCATGAAAAACCGCACAAAACGTTGAAGGATCCGGGTTTGAAGCTTGGATATGGATGAAAAATCATACACAGAGGCCGCCGGTCCGTGAAGGATCGGCGGCCTGGCTTGTTTTCGTTCCGGACACGCCTGACGCCGGCGCTTCCGCACGGACGAACCGCTTCCCGCTTCCGCCGGTCAGGCGCGCACGGCCTTGACGTCCAGCACCGCCTGGTGGATGCGGTCGAACAGGTCTTCGAGCTGGTCTTCCTCGATGCAGGAAAAGGCGACGCGCAAATCCGTCGGGCCGAGGGCGATGGTGCCCACCCCGTAGGCGTCCAGCAGCCGCTGGCGCACCGTTTCGGCATCCGCCGTCAGCAGCTTCAGGCACATGAAATAGCCGGAGTTGAACGGATAGTACGTCCACTCGTTGCCGTATTTTCCGCTGTCGAGCAGCTGCTTCACCTTGACGGCCCGCCGCTTCAGGATTTCGAACTTTTCAGCCCGTTGACGGTCGAAATCCGGCGATTTCAAGGCCTCCAGCACAAAGGTCTGGGAGGGATGGGGACCGCTGGAGATGGTGGCGCGGATGATGCCGAGGGTTTTTTGTTCCAGCGCGTCCAGGCAGGCCTCGGAAACCCCGCCGTAGGTGACGAAGCCCACGCGGAATCCCCACACGTATTCCTCTTTGGTTGCCCCGTCGATTTTGATCGGGAACACACGCTCGTGCAGGCCGCACAGCCGGCCGAACAGCGATTCGCGCACCGAATCCTCGAAGAACAGTCCGAAATAGGCGTCGTCCGTCACGGCGACGACGTTGATGCCCGCTTCCGCCGCTTCCCGGATCGCTTCGACGATGGCGTCGGCTTCCGCCGGTCCGGGCGTGTAGCCGGTCGGGTTGTTCGGGAAGTTGAGCAGCGCGATGGCTTTGCCCCGGGATTTTTGGGCGAGCAGCGCTTCCCTCAGCCCCGCGGCGTTGAATTTCCCGTGATTGTCATAAAGCGGATAGTTCACGATCCGGGCGCCGCGCCGGATGCCGAAGGTGAGCTCGTAGTTTTCCCAGCTTTTGTCGGGCAGCACGAGCGGGTCCCCTTCGTCCGCGAACAGGTCGGCGACGATGCTGAGCCCGTGGGTGAGCGCGTTGGTGACGATGGGCAGGCCGATGGTTTTGCCGGCCAGCGACGGATTTTCCCGGATCATTTTTTCCCGCCACAGTTTGCGCAGCTCCGGCTTGCCGGCGGGCGGCGCGTAGTCGTACAGATCCTTCGGGTCGAACGCGGACAGGCGGCTTTGGATGGCGTCCAGATGCATGGGTTTGCCGTTTTCGGTGGCGATGCCGATGGTGGCGTTGTGGACGTTCGCCTTTTGCCGGGCTTCCGCCGTCTGGCTCAGGATGCCGACCTTCGGAAAATAGATGGACTGCCCCAGGCGGGACAGCATGGCGGCCAGATGGGGATGCTCGCGGGAAATCGTCTCGTTCAGCTGCCGTGCCAATGGATTCATGCGTTCCCTTCCTCTCGGTTCAACCAGGTTTCAGTCGTTTTTTTCAACTTGCGTGATATTATACCATCCCGCAACCGTCCCGTCATCGAAAAATCGGGACGGCGGCGCCGGAGTCCGGCCGGGCGGGTCAGCGTCCGAGGAACGTGGCGAGCCGTTCACCCATCCGGATTCTGTCGCCGGGCCGCAAATCTTCCCGGGGTACGCACAGGCCGCCTTCGGCCAGAAGGACGACGGTGGAGCCGAACTCGAACCGCGCAAATTCTTCGCCCTTGACCAGCCGGGAGGGCAGCGGTTCCGCGTACCGGATGCTGCTGACGTTCATCGCCCCCACTTTGACCACCGCGACTTCCCCCTTCTCGTGCCGGATGTAGGTGACCAGCCGCTCATTGCGGGACAGCACGCGGCGCAGCCGGCGCAGCCCGAATTCGTTGACCGGATACGTGCGGCCCGGGATGCGCTCTTTTTCCGCGATGTCCCCGTCGCAGGGGGCGTGAATCCGGTGGTAGTCGGAGGGGCTCAGATAGAGCACCCAGTAACAGCCGCCGGCAAAGATCGGAATCCGCGGGGAACCGCCCAGGAGCTCCGGAAGCGAGTAGCTTTGTCCTTTGACCTCGATGACCGTGCCGTCGGCCACCGCACCCGCGGCGATCAGCATGGCGTCCACCGGGCTGACCAGGGCCGCGGGATCGGGGTCGACCGGGCGCGAACCGGGCTTGAGTCGGCGGGTGAAAAACGCGTTCAGCGTCGGGTAATGTTCCGGGGGCAGTTCGGCCTCCGCCGTGTCGATCCGGTACATCGAGACAAACACGGGAATCAGGCGGCGGCTCAGCCGCGAGTTGGCCAGAAGCCCCGCGAGCCGGGATACGGACCGGCGGGAGGACAGCTCCGTCAGCGCCCTGAGCAGCCAGCGCGTCATGGCCTCGAAACCTCCCTTTCGGGAAACCAGTGTGACACAACGGCGCGCATTCTGCAAGCCCGAAGCATACGCTGGACCAAAACCATGGCGCAATTTGCGCGGGAGGGCTGGTGCATGGTCAGGGTGGCGTTTGTGACGCCCGGCGCGTTTCCCGTGCCGTCGCCGCGCGGCGGGTCGGTGGAGCGGGTGGTGGAAAAAACCGTGCCCCGCATCGCACAGGCCGCCCCGGGTGTGGAAGCGAGAATCTACGCGCGCACCGGGTGGGGCCAGAAAGCGCAGGGCACCATCGGAGGTGTCCGCATCGAGCGGGTTCCGGCGGCGAGCAAGCGGCGCTACCGCGAACAGGTGATGCGGCGGCTGCGGGAATTTCGCCCCCATATCATCCAGATCGAGAACCGGCCCCTCTGGGTGCCGGTGTTCAAGCGGCGTTTTCCCCGCGCGCGGATCTGGCTCAACCTGCATTCGACGACATTCATCACGCCGCCTTACGCGAATCCGGCGAAGGTGGGCCGCTATTTGCGGATGGCGGACCGGGTGCTGGTCAACAGCCGGTTTCTCCGCCGGTTCATCCTGAACCGGCACGGCAGGTCCATCACCGTCAGCATCGTGTATCCCGGCGTGGAGTCGGAGCGGTTCGCCGGCCGGGACGGGGAAGCGGAACGCGCCAGACGGGGGTGGAAGGGGCGCCGCATCGCGCTGTACGTCGGGCGGCTCATTCCGAAGAAAGGCGTGCACCACCTCATGGAATGCCTGCCCGACTGGTCGCGGAAAATCCCCGGTTTCCTGCTGGTCGTCGTCGGAAGCGCCTTCTACGGCAGCCACCGGAAAACCGCCTACGTCCGCAGGCTGCACCGCAAGGCCCGCCCGTGGCGCCGTCACGTGCATTTCGAGCCCTACGTATCCCATACCCAAATTCCCACGTGGTACGCCATGGCTGATGTGGTGGTGGTGCCTTCCGCCGGGCGGGAGGCGTTCGGGCTGGTCAACGCGGAAGCGATGGCGGCGGGAGTGCCCGTCGTGGCGACGCGGGCCGGCGGCATTCCGGAAATTGTGGCGAACGGCCGGACCGGCTTTCTCGTCGACGCCGCCCGTCCGGTTCCCGGGCTGAAGGAGAAGGTGCATAAGCTTCTGACCGACGACGCGCTCCGTCGGGAAATGGGGGCACGGGGACGGGAACGGGTGCGAAAAAGGTTCTCCTGGGAGCGGACCGCGGCCATGTGGCTGGAGGCGCTGAAGAAAGAACAAGATTCGGGGGCCGTTCCCTGATCCGCCCGGCATCCGGCCCGTTCCGCCGACACACAATACCCAAGCCTGCATTGGCAACCAGTTGCGGCCCCTGCCTGCGGGCGGGTGCCCATATCCGTGACGCGCCCATGGGTCCATGCATATGATGGGCATATAACGCATCGGGAAGGGGAAGGGCATGAAAAAGTCGAAGACGCGAAGATCCCGCCGGCGTCGTCCGCTTTTTTTTGTCGCCAATCCGAACCAGCAGGAACTGAAATGGCTGGATGACGTGCCGGCCCGGGAAAAGCCGGTCAATCTGCACGGAAAGGCCGCGCTCGCCGAACCGCCGGCGGCTGCCCCGCCCCCGGCTGGGTCGGCAAACGAAAATGACGGCGCGGAAGAGTGGACCGTGGTGGTATCGGAAGGACAGGATGCTGCGGAAAACGGGGAGGCCGAAGCCTCGGCAAGCGATGAGGCCGCCGCCCGGATACAGGCGGGAAACCGGGCGGAAATCCGCGATGAGCCGGAAGAAAACGGCCAGTCGGTCCGGCAAAACCCTCCGCCGACGCGGGAGGAAAAGGAAGCCGGGCTGGCGGAGAGGAAAATGCCCGGCCGGCCCCGGCCCCTGATCTACACCGACGATCTGGCCGACGAAAGCGTCACGGAGGAAAAGCTTGCGCCGCGCTCCATCGGGCCGTCCCGTCTGGCGCCCGCGGCCGTCGGAAGCGAAGCCATCGAAGATTACGCGGTTACGTCCATCAAGCTGGCGGACGGCAGCGTGACGGAAACGAAGCTGGCGCCGGAGTCGGTCACGGGAAGCCACCTGGTCCGGCACTCCATCTCGGGAGAGCACATCCGGGACCGTTCCATCGGCGGAGAAAAGCTCCGCGACGGCAGCATCACCCCCGAGAAGCTGGCCGACCGGGCGATCGGCGCGGACAAAATCGCCGAAGGGTCCATTGAAAGCCGGCATCTGAAACAGCTGATCGTCACGGAGGAGCTTCTGGCGGACCATGCCGTCACCTCCGTCAAAATCCGCAGCGGGGCCGTGCTGACGGAACATTTGGCCAACGAATCGGTGGATACGGCCAAGCTGGGGTCCGGCGCCGTCACCGCGTCGAAGCTGCGCGACGGAGCCGTCACCTCCGAAAAAATCGCCCCGGGCGCGGTGGAGTCGAGGCATCTGATGCCCGGCCTGATCCTGGCCGAGCACGTGGCCCCGGGCGAATTGCTGGGAAAGCATCTGGCCCCGGGGTCGGTGGGGGGGGAGCAGCTGGCCGAAGGGGCGATCGGCGCGCGGGAGCTGGCGGACGCATCCGTAGTCGGAAGAAAGCTGGCGGCAGGGGCCGTCGGTCCGGAGCATCTGCGGGAAAGGGCCGTGCAATCGGTACATCTGGCGGACGGAAGCGTTGACACCCGGCACCTCGCGGACAGGGCGGTGAATTCGTACAAACTGGCGGACCAGTCGGTGACGACGCCGCACCTGGTGGACCAGGCCGTCACGGGCAGCAAGCTGGCCGACCAGAGCGTGACGTCGAACAAGCTGGCGGACGCCGTCGTGCAACCGAGACATTTGGCCAAAGGGGCGGTGCGGGGCGACAAGCTGGCGGAACAGGCCGTGGGAAGCCGCCACCTGATGGACGGTGCCGTCGAAGGCCGTCACCTTGCCGGACAATCCGTCAGCCGCGAACACCTGGCGGGCGCCGCGGTGGGAAGCGAGCATCTGGCACCGCAAGCCGTCAAGCGTCAGCATGTGGAAAATGGCGCCATCGGCACCGCCCAGCTCGACGCCCAGGCGGTCCAGTCGCATCACCTGTCCGAGGGCGCGGTGCGCGGCGTCCACGTGCAGGAGGGCGAGATCCGGACCGCGCATCTGGCGCCGGGCAGCGTTACCGCCGAAAAGCTGGCGGCGCGGTCGGTGGGCACGGATGCCCTGCAGGAGGAGGCGGTGACCGCCGACAAAATCGCGCCCGGAGCCGTCGGGGAAAAGCAGCTGGATTCCAGAAGCGTGTTTTCGCACCACTTGGCCGATTACGCGGTGACCGCGGCGAAACTGTCCCCCGAAAGCGTCTCGACGGAAAAGATCGCGGACGCCGCCGTGACCGGGGTCAAGATTGCGGACGAAGCGGTGAACGAAGCGAAGCTCCTGGACGGTTGCGTCACGGAAACGAAGCTGGCCGACGGCAGCGTGGCGATGGGCAAACTGGGCAGAGACGTGATCGACTATCTGACGCGCGTCGGCGCCCCGATCACGGAAGAGCGTCTGGCGGACGGCAGCGTAACGGGGACGAAACTGGCCGGAGCGAGCGTGGACGCCTTTCATCTGGCGGCCGGAGCCGTGGTGGAAGAAAAGCTGGCGCCCGGGGCGGTGACGGGCGAGAAGCTGGCGCCGGAGGCCGTGACGACGGAGAAGCTGGCGGACGAAGCGGTGACCACGGCCAAACTGGCGGCCGGCGCGGTGACCGTGGAAAAGCTGAGACCCGGCGCGGTGACCGCAGACAAGCTGGCGGAAAACGTCAAGAGCTACCTCGTCCGGCTCGGCAGCCAGATCACGGAAGAGCGTCTGGCGGACGGCAGCGTGACGGGGCGCAAGCTGGCCGCGGGGAGCGTCGGCGAAGTCCATCTGAAGCCCGGCGCGGTGACCGAGGGGAAGCTGGCCGCGGAATCGGTCACCGCCGAGAAGCTGGTGTCGGGGTCGGTGACGGTCGAGAAGCTGGCGGATGAAGCGGTGACGACGGACAAACTGGCGCCTGGCGCGGTCACCACCGGGAAACTGGCCGTGGCTTCGGTGACCGGTGAGATTCTGGCGAACGAGGCTGTGACGGGCGAGAAGCTGGCGCCGGAGTCGGTGAGCACCGACAAGCTGGCGTCCTGGGCGGTCACCCAGGAGAAGCTGGCGCCGGAATCGGTCACGACCGGAGCCCTGGCGCTCGAGTCGGTGACGGCCGAACGGCTCGCCCCCGGCGCGGTCACGGCCGACAAGCTCGCGGCGGGCGCGGTGACGGGCGAGAAGCTGGCACCGGAAGCGGTGACGGCTGACAAACTGGCGCCTGGCTCGGTGACGGGTACCGCTTTGGTCCCGGGCTCGGTGACGACCGCCGGTCTGGCCGACAGGGCGGTGACGGCCGAGAAGCTGGCGCCGAATGCGGTGGCGGGCGAACATCTGGATTCCTGGTCCGTTACGGCCGACAAACTGGCCCCGGGGTCGGTGACGACGGAGAAGCTGTCGCTGGAGTGTGTCACCACCGAAAAGCTGGCCCCGGAAGCGGTGACAGCGGAAAAGCTGGCGCCGGGATCGGTCACGGGCGAAGCCCTTGCGGCCGGGGTGGTGACGGCCGAGAAGCTCGCTCCGGAATCGGTCACTTCAGAGAAGCTGGCCCTGGAGTGCGTCACCGCCGAAAAGCTGGCCCCGGAAGCGGTGACGGCCGACAAGCTTTCGCCCGGCGCGGTGACCACCGACATCCTGGCGGACGAAGCGGTGACGACCGACAAGCTGGCCTTCGGTGCGGTGACCTCCGACAAGCTGGCGGAAGAATCGGTGACCACCGACGAGCTGGCTTTTGGAGCGGTCACCTCCGACAAATTGGCGGACGAAGCGGTGACGTCCGAGAAGCTGGCCTCCGGCGCGGTGACCTCCGGCAAGCTGGCGGCGGAAGCGGTGACGACCGCAAGCCTCGCGGACGGAGCGGTAACCCGCGACAAGTTGTCCCCCGATCTGAGGGCGTGGATCGAGCGGGAGCCGGAGCCGGCGTCGGAACTCGCGGCTGGATGCGTATTCGAGGAAAATCTGACGGAAGGATGCGTCACGGAAGCAAAACTTGCGGACGAATGCGTAACCGAACCGAAGCTGGCCGATGGCTGCGTCACGGCGGCAAAACTGGCGTTCCTTCCGGTCGCCGCGGCGGTTCCCGGACTTTTCCTCCAGTTTGGCTCCGCGCCGTTCATCATCCCCGACGGGAAAACCCGCGCGGAAATCGCCGTCGCGTTTGACGCGCCCTATGCCGGCGACGGATACGTGATCACCGTCTCCGTCGACCAGCCCGGCTGCCTGGCGTTCGTCAAGGAAAAAAAGCCCGGAGAAGCCGTTTTCGAGCTGACGCGGAACGGGAACAGGAGCAAAGGCGAACTGCAGGGCACCATACAATGGATTTCGGTGGGCCAAGGCGAAGGCGAACCGGGCACATCCTGAAACGATGATATTTTCCGAAGCATCGCGGAAGCGATGCTTTTTTGTTTGGTCCGGCGCGTTTCTCTCCCGGGCCGTACAGACGCCGTTGCAATGGGACACGTTCAACATACGATGCTGGTAAACGGCAGCCCGACTGGGGGGAACGTTGTTGGTCGACCGAAAGGGAACATCGGCTCGGCGCCAGGGGTTGCCGAAAGCCAGGAAGGGATTGCGAAAGCGGAAGAAAACGGTACGAAGACGTCCTGTCGCGAAAGGCAGACCGGCGCCGGAGACGGTGTCCGTACCGCCGCCGCAGACTGCGCCGGAAACGTCGGGCGGGTTCGGGGCAGACCTGCCGCTTGTTTCGGCAGGAGCCGAACCTCTCGCGGTATCCGTGGTGATCCCCGTCAAGAATGAAAGCCGGACGCTGCGCAGGGTCATCCGGGAAGCGTTCCGGGTGGACCGCAACACGGAAGTGATCGCCGTGGTCAACGGTTCGACGGACGGGTCCGAGCGGATTGCCCGGGCGTGCGGCGCGAGGGTGATCGTTTTTCGCAAACCCCTCGGGCACGACGTGGGCCGGGCGATTGGCGCAAAAGCGGCCCGCGGCCGGGTGCTGCTCTTCGTCGATGCGGACATGGTCATTCCCGCCCGCCGGCTTCGGCCTTTTGTGGACGCCGTGCTGCACGGGGTCGACGTCGCGCTCAACGACTATTCCGGCCCCGTGCGCAAGATGCGCGTGCACGGCGTCGTGCTGGCCAAATACGCCTTGAACGCGCTGCTGGGCCGCCCGGATCTGGCAGGTGCTTCCCTGACCGCGGTGCCCCACGCCATGAGCCGCAGGGCGCTGGAGGCGATCGGGGCGGAGTCGCTCAGCGTTCCCCCGCTCGCCCATGCCAAAGCGATCTGTGCAGGACTGGCGGTCAAGCGGATATGCCGCGTCAACGTGGGCGCGATGAATCCGCGCCGCGGCAGGCGCTCCCTGGAACGTTTGATCGTGGGAGACCACCTGGAGGCCATCGACTGGTGGACGCGCCACGCGGAACCGGGCGGAGGGTACGGCATGCAAACAATGGGTAGCGGAGGAATGCCATGATCCGGAATCGCCTGATCGCACGGCGCCCGGGCGCCAAATCCGCCCTAGGGCCCCAGCAGGGCGGAACGCGCCGCACGGGAAAAAGGAGCCTTCGACGGGGGCCGTCCGCCCGCCGCGCCGGGTCCCGCTCCCTTCGCCGCGGGCGCGGCGCTTCCGCCGTCGGCCGCCGAAAGGGCGGCCGACGGCCCGGCGTGGGGAGCGCCGGCGTATCTGCCGCTCCCCGGGGGATCCGGCGCTGGCACGATGCCGGTTTCCTTAGCGGCGTGGCCTGGCGGACGGCTTACCCGGCGGCGGGTGTCGATGACGCGAAATTTGCGCTCCACGACCATGTGAACCGCGCCTTCGCCCCGGGCGGCGAAGACGGAGCCGCGCCCGGGAAGCGGGCGGAAACGTCCGGGGCCGTTTGCGCATACGCGGAAGGATTTATGAGAGGCACCGGCTTTTCATTTTCCTTTGAGCCCGTTCCGCTCAGGGGAACGGCCTCCGCCGTCGTGTGCGCGGGCCCGAACGAAGCGGCGCTGGAGGCGGTGCTGACCCAGCTGGATCGCCTGCCGCTGCGCGAATGGATCGTGGTGGTTCCCGAGCAAGCCCGAACGGCACAGGAAATCGCGGCGCGCTACGCCCGTTCCGTGGTCGTCCGAACCGACGGATGGACCGGCGGCGCGGCCGGCTGCGCCCTGGGCGCCGAAAGGACAGGGGCGGACATCGTGCTGTTCGTGGACGGGGAACAACCGGCGCCGGCCGAAACGCTCGTCCGCTTTTTGCGGGCCGTGGACGGGGGAATGGACGCCGCCCTCAACGCCCGCGCGTCCGGCATCGCGAAGTTTCACCAGCGCCAGCCGGCCGACCGCATGAACGAATTTCTCAACTTTTCCCTCGGCAGGCCGGATCTGGGCGTCCGCTCGCTGTCCGCGCTGCCGTTCGCCCTGTCTCGCCGCGCCATCAACGCCATCGGCGCACATGCCCTTGCGCTGCCGGCCAAAGCCCACGCGCTGTGCATCCTGCGGGGGCTGCGCGTCGGGATCGGCGGCAGCGTGCCCTGGCGGGCGATGCCGGATCCGGGACGGCCCAATCCCGACCCCCGGGATCTTCTGGAAGCGTGGCGCGAGGCGATGGCGCTGCGGGGCGGCCGCCTGTCGTTTCCCGACCGGCGGCGGAACCGCGCCGCGGCGGGGGAACCGGCGCCGTGACGGAAGCGGGCGGCAGCGAAGCCATCATGGGAAAGGAGGAAATGCCGTTTTGAGAGCGGTCATACTTGCCGGCGGCACGGGAACGAGGCTCAGGCCGTTGACGTACTGGACCAACAAGCACCTGCTGCCGGTCGGCAACTACCCGATGATTTGCTACGGGGTGGCCAGACTGCGGCAGGCCGGCATCCGCGACATCATTCTCGTCACCGGCCGGTCGGCGATCGGCGGATTCGCCGACGTGCTCGGAAGCGGCCGGGACTGGGGAGTGTCGATCACGTACCGGCTGCAGGAAGAAGCGGGCGGCATCGCCCAGGCTCTCGATCTGGCGCGTCCGCTCCTCGGCGCGAAAGAGAAATTCGTCGTTCTTTTGGGAGACAATCTGTTCGAAAAACCCCTCGACCCGTACATCGAGGCTTTTTTGCGGCAACCGGACGGGGCGATGGTGCTGGTGAAACGGGTGGATGACCCGCACCGGTACGGCGTTGCCGATTTTGACCCGGTGACGGGGCGCATCGCGCGCATCGTGGAAAAACCGGCGCACCCGCCGTCATCCTATTGCGTGACGGGAATCTACTTCTACGACGGGGACGTGTTCCGCATCATGGACCGCATCGAACCTTCGCTGCGGGGGGAACTGGAAATCACCGACGTCAACAACGCCTATGCCGCGGAAGGGAGACTCACGCACATGGAACTGGCCGGGTGGTGGACGGATGCGGGCACGTTCGCTTCCCTGGAAGAGGCGGGAAGAAAGCTGAAAGGGGTCCTGCCATGAACGCCGTCGCCAAACGCACGCGCAAGGCCGTTTCCCGGCGCGGGGGTTCCGGAGCGGCATCCCCCCGGCGCTCCAGACGCGCCGCCGTCGCCGCGCCGCCCCCCTGGCGTCCCTATTACGATCAAGGCTTCAGCGACGGGTACGGGGAGGGTGTCCAGGCGGGCATCCGAAGTTTCGGCACGCTTTTCGAGGGCACGAGCATCGTCATTCCCACCTGCAACCAGCTGGGCGTGCTCCGGCTATGCATCCAGAGCATCATGCGTCACACCGGCGTTCCCCATGAGATCATCGTCACCGACAACGCCTCCACGGACGGGACGGAAGCGTACTTGCGCAGCCTGACGGGCCGCGTCCGCTACCGCCGGCTGGAATCGAACCGGGGGTTTGCGGGGGCGGTCAACGTGGGGCTCATGATGGCCAGGGGAAGGACCATCGTGGTGCTCAACAATGACACCATCGTCACGGAAAACTGGCTTTCCAACATGTTGGCCTGCCTGAACAGCGATCCCCGCATCGGGATGGTCGGGCCGGTGACGAACATCATCAGCAACGAACAGCAGCGGGTTCCCGTGTCCTATCGGAACGCCCGGGAACTGGCGGCTTTCGCCGCCCGGAACAACCGGCCGGATCCTTCCCGCTGGGCGCCGGCCGACCGGCTGATGGGGTTTTGCCTGCTGTTCCGGCGCGAGACGCTGGAGCAAATCGGATATTTTGACGAGGGATACAAAGTCGGCAACTTCGAGGACGTCGACTACAACGTCCGGGTGCAGCTTTTGGGCAAGCGGCTCATGATCGCCCGGGACGCCTACATCCACCATTTCGGCAGCGTCAGCATCCGGGCCCTGGGCGGGCGGGCCGCGCATATCACCAGGATCAACGAGGCGTATTTCCGGGAAAAATGGAAGGACCCCGGAGAGCTGGTCCGCGCGGTGCACCGGCATGAGCTGTTCGCCCGCCACGGCAACCAGCTTCCGGACATGCGCCTGTTGTATCCGGAACGGGTGGCCGTCCGGGGCATCAGCCCGACCGTGTACTGGATCGAAGACGGGGTTCGCCGTCCCGTCACCGGGGCCATCACGTTTCCGCCGGTCAAGGTGTCGCAGCTGGATTTGCGCCGCTGGCCTCTGGCGGAACCGATCGACGCGAGCGAGGTGGAAGTGCGCTGGAGGGGGCTCACCGACGAGGCCGGCGTCGGCGTGGCCCGTTTGCCAGACGGAACTTTCTGCCACCTGGAAGGCGGGAGCTTTCGCCGGATTGTCGGGCCCCACGCGCTGCAGGCCTGGAATCTGCATCTGAAGCCGTCGTCCGAAATGACACCGGAGCAATTGGCGCGGCGTATGGAAGGGCTGCCGATCATCGCGCCGGCCCAGTGCCATGTCCAGCTCTGAACGGCCCGGGCCTGAAGGGGTATCCTCGAAAAAATATGCACATGCTCCGGACGGCATGGCAGCGGCTCCCCGGGTTACCGTGGCAAGCGGCGGACAGCGGCATATGCTGTATAGAACAAGGCGGAACGGAATCGCACCGGAATCGGCCGCGGGATGACGAGGTGAGTCGGTCGGCATGCGGGAGCTTTTGACCGAAATTCTTGTTCATTTGGCGCACTCCCATCGGCAGATGGCCCGAATCCTGGACGCCGAGCGGCATGTCATCGTGCGCATGGCGCAGTTGACCCACGCCATCCCGGACACGCACCCCGATTTGGGCGGTCTGACCGGCTTGATCGGCGTTTCGTCACGGGTCACGCGAAACGTCATCGCTTATCTGGGCAGCGTGGCCGATCTTGAAGAAGCGGTCGCGGACAGCCTGGAACAGGTGGTCAAGGTGGCGGGGGAGACGGACGAGGAATAGGGCTTTCCCCGGACTTCGCGCAGCGGAAGGAGGAACCAGGCATGACCCGGGAAGAGGCGGGTCGCATCGCGCTCGACGCGCTGGCGAAAATCCAGTGGAACGTGGCCATGATCCTGGAAGCGAAAGCGGTGGAAGCCGAAAAAGTGCGGAATTGGCTGATCAACCATTTGACATACGACACGTTCGTGTCACACCAAGACCAGCTGAACGCCTCCCTGCAGTTCGGCAGCCTGAACGTCCAGGTCATCGACGGTCTGGCCAAGGTGTGCAACGGTCTGACGCGCAACCTGAAAGCCGCTTTGCAGACGGGTGCCGACGGCGACGACATCATTTTTGCTTCGGACGAAAATGCGGAAGGCGATGCGACGTGAGCCTGCTGCAAAAGGAGTGGGAGGCGAAATTGGAACTGATCGCTTCCATTGCCCGCAGCCAGGCGGCGCTTGCCCGCATTTTGGGGAGCGTGGCGGACGTGTCGGCGCATGTCGGCGTCTCGCCGGAAACGCTCCAGGACCACGTCCGGGCACTTACCTCGATGCAAAGGGCGATACTGAAGGCGGTGACCGGTGTTTCCTGGCGCCCCCCCGTCAAAGGAAAACCGGCTTCGCCCTGGCTGGTTGAAACGGTGAAAGTGAACCGGATGAACGCGGAGGTGACGCATCGGTGAAAAAACGCAGAACCTCCCGCGGGAAGGGCGCCGTACGCCGCGGGGCAAGATCCGGGAGGACCGGCAGACGGCTGCGGAAAGCCGGAAGATCGGCCGGCCGCTTGGGTCGCCGGCGCCTTGGCGCGAGGAAACGGCGTGCCGCCGGCTTGTTGCGGCGGGGAGCCCGCCGGAGACGGCGCGGGCCCGCAAGGAGCGCCTACCAGATGGGCTTCCAGGAAGCCTACAACAAAGGGTTCAACGAAGGATTCGCCAAGGGCTTCGAGGACGGACATCAGCTGGCCTATGAACAGCAGGCGTAAAAGTTCGTCCATCTTTTGCATGAAATCGGTGAAAATTTTGCCGAGGACAGTTGACGAATGTTGGAAATATAGTATAATAGAATCAAAAATATGCTAAGAAGAGGAAGCACCTCCAAAGTTCGACATTTGACGACGGGTGCTTCTTTTTTTATCCGCCTCGAAGGTGGACATCTTCCAAAACTTTTTTAGGAAAGGTTGAGGATGATGAGGAAAAAAACGCAAGACACGAATGAAAGGAAAATGAAGATGCTCAAGGCGCCCGACCGCAGAGGTTTCAGGACCGGCCAAGTGCGGCGCGAATCCTTTGGAAACTCCGTGCGGAACGGCGTCCGCGCACCTTTGCGGGGGCGAAACCATAGCGGTCCCGGCAGGCCGGAATCCCGATGGATCATTGGCGAACTTGGCCACGCCAGCGGCATGACGGAAAAGGGAGGATTTCCCGGGAACTTCAGAAAAAGCTCCAAATCCTCTGCCGGCAGGAGAAAAAACGGATGGAACGGAAAAGCCGGGCTTGTCTTCATTCCCGGAATGATGTTCGATGCCCCGATCCGCCCCAAGCGCAAACCCAAGCCGAGTCAGGCCGATATTGAAGCGGAATACCGTCTGGAACGGGTGTATCACCAGTTTTTCCGGCGTCCCGTCAAACCCAAATGACGTAGTGGCGGCGGTTCGCTTCAGGCTTTGGGCAGGGAGGGAATGGGCTTTGAGAAAGGCAATTGTTCTTTTCCTTTTGATCATCATTCTTCTTCCGGGATGGCTGGCCGTTCACGCTTACAGCGAACCTTCTCCCGCAACACTGAACGGCTTTTTCGACACGGATACATAACCGCAGGAGAAACTTGGTTGCCATAAGTCATAATCCAGAACACAAGGGAGTGTGATAGTGGAGGGATTGAAGGGTTCTCACCCTTCGCTAATTCCGGCGGAAGTGGGTGACACGGGATGCTTTGGATGTACCTGCTCTTGGCCGGGCTGGCGGTTCTCGGTTTTGCGCTCAGGCTTGTGGCCGCAAAAGTAAAAGGGACGCCCGGCCCCGCAAAGGTGGTCGTCCCCAGCCTCGCGATAATCGGCGCGGCAACGCCGTTTCATCCCTTCATCGCCTCCATTATACACTCCTGATTCCAACCATTCATTGGAAAAATCCTGATTGCACGTTTTACTTCTCATTTGGAATAAATGGGGAGGTTGCCATGCTGAAACGTAACTACGTGGTGTACGTGATGTTCATCGTGATGGCGGGTTTCCTTTTTCCTGTGCCCGCGGCAAGCGGCCAGTCGACTGACCAGCACGCCAACACCGGATTCCCCGACGTTCCGTCCACCCACTGGGCCTACGAGGCGATCCAGACCGGTGTGGAGCGCGGGTATATCAAAGGGTTTCCCGACGGCACTTTTCGCCCCAACGACCCCGTGACCGCGGCGCAGTTCATCAAGATGGCATTCATGTCGCTCACCGATGACTCCAGGGGATTTGTTTTTTGGAGCGAGAAGTATCTGAATATGGTGCCCGATTGGCGCCGGGCGCGTCTGGTTCAGGACACCGCCAATTTTGAGGATGGAACGCCTTGGTACAAAAACTACATTGAGACGGCCAAGAACAACGCCTTCATCCATGACGAATTCGACGGCCGTTTCGACGAGCCCATTACCCGCGAACAGGCGGCAAAATTCATTTCCAAACTCGATACCATCTTCCGCGGCCATCATGTCCGGGAGTACTCCATGCTGGCGGGTGCGCAGCTGTTCAAGGATTTTGACCAGGTGGACTTCTATCTGCAGGAATATGTGGGAGACGTCGCCCTTCGCGGGATCATGATCGGCAACAACGGGTATTTCAACCCGAAGGGTAAAATTACCCGGGCGGAGGCAGCTAAGATCTGCGTGCTTCTCTTTGACGATGTGAAGCGTACCGAGGTGAATGTCAAGCTTGATGGGGTGCCTTATTCCATAGTTAACAGCCCCGGTTATGGTTCGATGGTCTTCATTTTTTCGAACGAAGAAATGAAGAGCGTTCACGACGAAATGCGAAGCCGACAAAAGGATTACCCAGGGACGACAGATGCTGAAACTGGTTCACTTTATTATTACGAAAACGAAACTCTAAAAGAGGAAGACTTTAGATCATTTTATTTTATGGATATTGAAAACTGGAAGGTAAGAGTCGATTTTAGTTTAGGTTTTTCCGGAAATGTCTATGGCATGGGCGTAGCAACGGCGGAAGGTCGGATGGAGAGGGCCAGCAAGGAAATTCGACATTTTCTGTCGCTCATTTTCGAGAATGAAGCCGATTCCGTCTACCGGCTCATTGAGTCCGTTGTTCTTAAGGCCCGCCAAGGCGTAAACGAGACCGTGGAAAAAACGGTGGAAGGTAGGCAGATCTTGATCGTCTCGCATGGAGATGCGCTCAACATCAGCATTTCAGCATACCGGGACAAATAGGAAGGGAAGGGTGAGAAATAAGTGCGCGGGAAAAAAGCGAAAAAGGCCGTTTCGCTCCTTGTGCTTCTGGCGCTTGCGGCGGGCCTTTTTCCGGCGTTTCCGCCCGAGTCCGAAGCCTCCGACCTTTCTTCCCTTGCCGCGTGCGAAGCGGCCTACGATGCCAAATTTCCAGGTAAGAACCCACCCAACGGCATCAAGTGCGTAAAGCGGGCGGGAAGTAATGTCTACCTCTTTTTCAACTACAAACTGTATGAAGATACACTGGCGGCAGGGGAGCCGGTTCTGGCTTACGGCACACCGGAGGCGGCCAACGGACCATCGGATTTCCGGACCTATTGGAAGGACAGCAACGGAAACATGCGCACGGACCGCCAAGGCATTCATCCTTATTTCAACAAGGGGGGACAAGCTGGCGAGTACCGTTATTACGGGTGGGATGTCAACGGCAATTTGTACACGAACCCATACTTTCCAGACGACAAAAACAGCGGTATCGACCCGAGCTTAAAAAAATACATATACCGGCCTTGGTCCAGTCCGCTTCTCAACGGAAACCGGAACAAACCGAGTGATTTCGGTCCATTCTGGAATGGAACAAAACGGATTAATAGTATAGACGAAATTTACAGCAAAAGACTCGTAGACGAAGCCAACAGAATCATCAAAAGCAGCCAAGTGACCGTCAAGTACCAGGCCAAGGACGTGGTGACGGACACCAACAACCCCAAGAACCTGTTCGACTACATGTACGTGCAGCAGGCGCCGACGAGCCAGCTGCCGGGGTCGGGGCGGCTGTTTCACCAGAGCGATAACGGGACTATCTGGTACCAGACATATATGATCGACCCCCTTATCGACAAGATCAAGCCCGGCGTGACGGCGGAGATCAAGCCGAAGACGGAGATCAAAACGGACCTTGGAAAGCTCAGCCCCTCGTTCACCTGGTCCTGGGAGCTTTCCGGCAAGGTCAACGATGACGATTACATAGATGACTCTTTCGAGAGGGCTTTGTATTATACCCGTTACGACGTTGAGAAATGGGAACTTGAGGTCACCTATTCCTGGCCCGGGGGATCAAAAAGCGAAAAACTTTCATCCACAAAGAACGGCGATCTGGTTTTGCAAAACGAAAAACAAAGAGCCGTCCGATCTCCCGATCTTTCCATCACATTTGACAAGTCGGTTCTGAAGCAAAACGATGAGCTCATCATTACCCTGACGGCCAAGGCGTACTATTACAAAAATTCTTCGCCGGATGTGGGTACGGCCACCTGGCGGGTGCGCTTTGACGGCACGCCGCCAACGGAACCGGTGGAGGTGACTCCGCCGCCTCCGCCGGAGGAAGGGCCGGAACCTCTGGTCTGCAAGCCGAACATCCCGGGGGACGCCTTTGACATCGTGCCGTTCCCGGCTTCCGACGACACCGATCTCTCCCGGATTGCCTCGCGCAGCGTCTGGGTCGACGGGAAACCGGTGGATGCGGACCTGTTCTTCAGCGGCGGGTACGTTTTTGGCGACGACAAAGACGGGCTGGTAACCGTCTCGATGAAGTGGACGCCGCTTCCGGGCGAAGACGAAAACGGCGCGACCATGTGCGACACCTACCGCATCGTCAACGTCCACGATACCAAGCCGCGCGCCCAGTTCAAATTGTACGGCGGAAGCTTCAAGGAAAACCGCAAAATGGCGGTGGAGAACACCTCCGATGACCCGAACGCCAACGATCCCTATGTGCTCGCGCATTACCCGCTGGTGGATGCGCAGTGGACGTGGCGGGCCATCGAAGGGTCCGATGCGGACCGGCGCATGCGGGTGGACGGCAAGGATTACAAGGAGTTTTTGTACAAAAAATCCGGCGAATATGAACTGACCCTTACAGTCACCAATGCGCTTGGCCGCGCATCCGACCCGTATGTGCTCAGGTTCACGGTCATTCCCGACCACGCGCCGGCGATCATCCTGCATCCGTATTCCAGCCAGATTTCGCGGACGGAAACGCTTCGGCTTTTCTACGACGCGGTCAGCACGGACGGGGACATCATCCGGAACCAGAAGGTCGAAGTCTTTTACGATGTGCAAGGGAACGAGACCTATACGCAGAAAATCGCCGAATTTTCCGGACCGCTGGGAGAGGAATACTCACCGCCGGGAGGAAGACTCGGCAAATATCGGATCCGCGTAACGGTGGATGAAGACTTTGGCCAGGAGACGTTCCCGGAATTCATCACCGAAGCGGACCGGCGGATAAGCACCGCGGAGATGGAATTTGAAGTCGACAACTACATCCCGTACTCGGACATTTACACGGATATACCTTCGGTCCGGCAGCAGGTGGACGTGGCGCTTCTTCTGGACAAAAATCTGGCTCAGAACAAAATCGACGAAGTGAAAAGCGCCGGAGTGGAACTGAACAACCGGCTGCGCTACCACGGGATGGACCCGAACCTCCATATCTGGGACATGCACACTTACACCTATTCCCAGGCGGCTTCCAAAGTGGTCCATTCGGGCAGCAGCTATCCTCCCGCCACCTATTACCATTGTGAGGGCGGCTATTGCGGAACGCTGAACCGCGTTTCGGCAACGGACAACGGCTATTATTACGATTACGGCCATTGGGAGACGGTTGTGGATGTTCCCGGGCACTGGGAGACGGTCGTCGATGTGCCCGGACACTGGGAAACCCGGTATCGCGAGGAGTGGTGGTGCCAGGGTTACGGCGAAAACGGGGTTTGGTATGACCATCCAGGGGCGTGTACTCACTCCACTTCCACGCCCTATATTCGCTATATCCCGTATCAGGTTTGGGTGCCGACCACTTACAAGGAAGTGTGGGTACCGCCCACTTACAAGCAGGTTTGGATACCCGACGTCCGCTGGGTCAGCAACTGGTACGGCACCTATTCGGGCACGATTTACAAGGATGTCCGCCAGCCCTATCAGAATCCGTATGTGCGCGCCGTCGCGGACAAATATCTCATATATGTCTCCGACGGAACCATCAGCGAGCTCGCCGATTTCAACAAGGTAAAGGGGCTTTCCGACGGAAAAATCATCCTGATCGGCGCGCCCGGCATCCGGAACCAGACCGAACATGACCATTTCATCCGTAACCAGGGCGAGGACATCCGGACGCTCATCGATCAGGCCATTGCGTGGATCGCAGGACAAAGCCCGCCTTCGGCCTCGCAGACGGTTCTCGTAGGGGAAACGTTCCAGCTGCTTACGGACGAAACGGACCCGGAAAACGACCCGATCGTGCAGCGGCAGACGATGTATGTCCATCATGAGAACTTTTACGACAACTCCATGGGACGGGCTCCCTTTGCCCTGGCCGACTACGATCCCGCCGGGTGGTCCAGCCAGGCGCTGCACAACAAGTTCGATTTGCCAGGGGAATACATCGTTTACCGCAGAGTGAAGGACCAGCCGTCCACGGACCCGGCCCTTCAGCAATACGGGTATTGGTCCAACGAATCGTTCACCGTCATCCGGGCGCACCGCAAGCCGATTGCGCTGGCCGAGCTCGACTGGACTTACAACACCTCATGCAACTGCTACGATACGACCTGGGTGGACAAGTCCTACGACCTGGACCACAACGTCAGCGACCCGGTCAACAAGGGCATCGCGGAGCGCAAAATCCGCTACTACCGGTCGGAAGACGGGGAGTGGTACTACAAGATTCCGGACCGGCTGTTGCCGGGCACGTACCAGCTGGAATACCTGGTCAAAGACGTGGAAGGCGCATGGTCGGACCCGTTCGTGATGGACTTCACGCTGCAGTCCGTCCCGCCGCCGCAGCTGCGGGCGGAGCTCAGAGCCGTGGACAACGCCTTTACGATTGCGGGCGGCGTGCCGGCCGGCGAAAAAATTCAAGCCTACGACCTGTGGACGAGATTCCCTTACAGCGTGGACCTGCAGTTCCTGATGAATCCGACGGGCAACATCATCAACCGCACGGTGCCCTACCATACGGGCACGAAGACAGGCAGCGACATCTATTGGGCGAACGAGACGTTTACCATTCCGCAGACGACGGCGGACGGCAATTACACGTTCCGGGTAAGGGCCATAGGGGCCAACGGGACGAGCGTCCACAAGGATTTCGGCGTCCGCGTGCTGACGCCGATCCACCTGCAGCCCGGCGTGGAGAAAAACGGTTCTCCGGTCGACACGCTGACGGTGGGAGATCCGGTGACCCTGACGGCGCGCACCACCGAGTATCCGAACCAGGTGACGGTCACGGCGTTCAAGGGAACGTCCCATCAAAAGACGGTGACGCTTTCCGGGGTGACCGAAACGACCGCGGGCACGGGCGCCAAACGCTGGAGCGCGGCCTTTACGCCGCAGGCGCCGATCCCCGACGGGACGTACACCTTTGAATGGACCGCCCGCACGCCGAACGGAAACACCGAGACGAAGACGTTGCAACTCGCGGTGATCAACAATACGCCGCCTGATGGAAATCTGAAGGTGTACACGTACGATGCGGCTGATGAAGCCATGCCCATCTATGAAGGGGATACGGTGCGGATTCGCGCCGTACAGCTGACCGACCGGGAACGGGACCACCTGAGCGTCCGGTTTGAGCTGTTCGATGCGAAAGGCGCGAAGGTGCTGGACCAGACCTTTGCCGCGGCATATCCCTACGGTGAACCGGGGCCGGACTACCGGCTGCCGGCGGACGGTTCCGCGGCGGGAACCTGGACCGTGCGGCTGACCGTCAGCGACGGGAAGGCGCCGGCGGTGGTGAAGACCAGGACGTTCCTGGTCCGGGCTTTGGGGGTCCAGGGCTATGTGCTGCACACGGAAGCCTGGGAGGAAAACCGGCTAAGATACAACGAAAAATATCCGGATCGTCCGCGTCCGCCGGATTGGTTCTGGGCGGGGGAGGCGTTCGTGCTGGAGGCGGACGTGACCGACACGCAGCATTCCGGCACCAGGGCGGTGTCGGTCACGGCGGAGGCGGAGCGGGGGCTCCGGCATTCGCTTTCACCGGCCGCCGGGTCGGCGGTGCGCTGGGAAGGTTTGCTTCGTTCCACGGAAGACGTCAAATTGAACGAGCTGCCGGAAGGCACGTACACCTTCGTGTTTACGGCAACCTACAGTAACGGTGCGGTGAAAACATCCTCCGTCACCGTCCGGCTTCAGGATACGGTGGACGATTTCTGGAGCGTGCACCGGGTCCGGTAGCCTGGGGTAAAAATAGAGGAGTCCGGGAAAGATCCCGGACTCTTTTTGTGTTTTCTGGCGGCGTTAAACCGGCGGTTGCGGACGGTCAGGTGTCCAAGTCCCTCCTGTCCGGGGTGCATATATTGAATCCGGGTGATGGCCTGTGCGAAGCGCAAAGCGGCAAGCCGCAAGACGGCGGACCGCCCGGATCGCCCGGGTCCGGCGACGGCGGTTCGAAGCCTATCGAATGGGACTGCTCGACGGCTGGCGCGTTGGCGCCTGCCGGGGAATTGCCGCCCTGATGCCGGTTCAGCCGCCGGTCAGGCGGAATTTGCGGTTGATGTATGTGCCGCAGGGCTTTGAAGCAATTGACGCGGGGACGACGGCCGCCCTTCAGGAGAGCGTCGCGGAATTCCATGTGGCGGAAGCGGCGCGGATGAGCGAGGCGGCCGCCGCGCTGAGGCCGGATGCGGTGGTGGTCCTGAACGGGATGCATGTGTTTCCGGCCAACCATTTGCAACAGGTGGCGGCCATCCGCTCCCTCGGCATTCCGACGGCGATCTGGTTTGTCGACGACCCGTACTTTACGGACGAAACGGTCAACATCGCACCGCATTACGACATCGTGTTCACGGCGGAAAGAACCTGCGTGTCCCTGTACCAATCCATCGGCTGTCCGCATGTGTACCATCTTCCGGTGGCCGTGCATCCGCTGCTCTACCAGCCCATGCCGGTGCCGGAAAAGTACCGGACGGACGTGTGTTTCATCGGCAATGCCTTCCTGAACCGGGTGCAGATTTTCGACGCCATCGCTCCGGTGCTTAAAGGAAAGAAAGTCTACATCGGCGGTCTCAGCTGGCGCCGGCTGGCCCGCCTCGAGATGCTCAGGCCGTTCATCCACGAGGGTTGGACCGAAGTGCCGGAAACGGTCAAGTACTACAACGGCGCCAAAATCGTCATCAACCTGCATCGCACGCCGGAAGCCTTCCAGGACAACCGGAACAGCCGGAACTGGCCGGCGGAATCCGTCAATCCCCGCACGTTTGAGATGGCAGCATGCGGCGCGTTCCAGCTGTCGGACCGGCGTGCCGAACTGCCCCTGCATTTCCGCGTCGACGATCCGGGCGAAGCCAACCCGGAAATCGCCACTTTCCAGACCCCGGAAGAGCTGGCATACAAGATCGAGTACTACCTTCGCCACGACGAGGAACGGAACCGGATCGCCGTCCGCGGATTCCGGCGGACGCTGCGGGATCACACCTTTGCCCGCCGCGTCGGCGGGATGCTGGACGTGTTGGAAGCATATCTCGCAAGTCGCAACGGATAGGAGCTGACAACATGGCGCGTACCCGATCGCGCCGCGGCGCAGCGATGCGCCGCGGCAGACGGTTTATGGCAGGGTGGAGGAACGGGTATCCGCTGGGCTGGCAGCACGGCCACTGGTACGGACGCTGCGAAGCCGTCGTGCAGGCTTCCCTGCCGCCCGTCGTTCGCAGACCGATTCGCGTGCTCTACGTCGCAACAGGAAAAGGCTACCCCTATACCGCCATCGACGAGGGCATGGTCCAGACGCTGCAGGGGATGGTGGAACGGCTGATTGTGGCCAATCCCGTGCATCAGGACATAAAGACGATTGCGCTGAAAACCCGCCCCCACCTGATGATCGTCCTGGACGGCATGAACATGCCGCCGGAACAGGTGCTCAAGATCCGCGACGCGGGGATCCGCGCGGCCATCTGGTTTACGGACGATCCGTATTACACCGACCTGACGGCCCAGCTTGCCCCCTACTACGATTTCGTTTTCACCCTGGAACGGAACTGCGTGCCTTTATACGCCCAGCTGGGCTGCAAGGCTTTCCACCTGCCGCTCGGGGTGTTCCCCCAGGCGTTTCGGCCGCGCAACCCGCCGCTGGAGCTGAGGGGGGATTTTTGTTTTGTCGGCACGGCGTACTGGAACCGGGTCGGCCTGTTCCACGCCCTGCTTCCGATGGTGGCGCACCGCAAGTTCCGCCTGTCGGGCATGTGGTGGGAACGGCTCCCGGATTACCGGCGGTGGAGGGACCGGATCGGCCCCGGCTCGTGGATGCCTCCGGCGCAAACCGCCGCTTTCTACAACGCCCACAAAGTGGTCATCAACGTGCACCGCGCCCATGACGATCCGACCTTCAACCGGAATGCGACGGGCATCCGTGCGATTTCGCCCAACCCCCGCACCTTCGAAATCGCCGCCTGCGGCACGCTGCAGCTGACCGACTGGCGGGACGACCTGGCGCTCTATTACGTGCCCGGCGTAGAAATCGCGACGTACACGTCCCCTGAAGATCTCGCCATGAAGATCGAATATTACCTGGAACACGAAGAGGAACGGCAGCGCATGGCGCTGCTCGCCCTCAAGCGGACCATGCGCGATCACACGTACATTTCCCGTCTTTCCGTGCTGCTCGACATCGCGATGCCCGGCTGAAAGCCAAAACCTTGTGCCGTTGTTCCGGGTTCAGATGCCGCGCCGGGTGTATGGCCTGGCCCGTATGATGTACTACCCGTCAAAGGAGGCGGTCGCGCATGCGCGTCGTGAGGATCCGGAGATGACGCCCGCTCTCCCGGAAATGATGATTTTCTCGCATCTGTGCAATCCGCAGGTGGTCACCGGAGCCGAGAAGGCGCTGCTCCGTCTGGCGCTTGAGCTGCGGCGGTTTTTCCGCTGTACCCTCGTGGTGCCGCAGGACGGCGTTATCGCCGCCCAGGCGCGGGCGGCGGGCATGGAAACCGTCGTGTTGAACATACCCCTTTCCGTCGGCATGTATCTTTCATCCCCCAGGGTGCGCGAGGAAATCGGCCATCTCCAGCGCAGGCCGGAATGGCGCCATCTGCTGGGGTTGTTGCGGCGGAGGCGACCCGCCTGGGTACTGGCCAACACCTGCGTGCATCCCCTGCCGGCGCTGGCGGCCAAACGGCTCGGCATCCCGGTCATCTGGTGTCTGAACGAAACGATGGCGGAAACGCCGCACCGGCATCTGGCGACGGGGATCATCGCGGCGCATGCCGACCGGATCGTCGCCCTGTCGCCGTCCACGCTGGCGGCGTTTACCCCCGAGGCGCTGGTCGGCCGGGCGGCCGTCCTTCCGCCGTGCATCGACCGCAGCGAGCTGAACCCCGCCATGTGGCCGGCCGCACGCGCCGAGCTTCGCTCCCGCCTCGGCTGGGACGAAGGCGTCAGGGCCGTCGGGTACCTGGCGGCGACCATTTACGGAAACAAAGGGCTGCGGGAGCTCGTGCAGGCGTTTCTGTTCGTCGCCGCCCGCAACCCGGCGGCGCGCCTCCTGGTGGCGGGGAGCCCCGCGGACCCCGTCTATTACGAGGCCTGCCGCAAAATGGCGACGAACGCGGGAATCGGGGACCGCATCGCCTGGCTGCCGTACTCGGAGCGGATCGACCTGATCGTTCCGGCCGTGGACGTGGTGGCGGTGCCGAGCCTTATCCCGGAAGGGTTTGGCATGACGGCCCTGGAGGGGCTTTGCTTTGAAAAACCGGTGGTGGCGTTTGCCTCCGGCGGCCTGATGGACATTTTGACCGCGACGGGCAACGCCGAATTTCTCGTGCCCGTCGGCGATGCGGCGACGCTGGCGGTCAAGCTGGAAGCATTGCTCGCCGACGACGCCCGCCGCATCGAGATCGGCCGGCAGGGGGCGGCCATGGCGGAGGCGGTGTTCGGACCGGCGGCATACCGTGCCCGGCTGGAGGCGTTCGTCGCCGGCTTGCCGGCGGTCCCGCCGGCAAGCCCGGAAACGGCGGCCACCGCCGGCCGGACCAGAAGGCGCCGCCGGATCCGGAAGCGTCGCGGCCGGATGCGGTCCCGCGGAAACCGGAAATGGCGCGGCGGGCCGCGCGGGCGCAGAGGCGCCCGCCGGCGCGCAGCGGGGCGCAGGTCCGGCCGCCGGGGCGGGAAGCGGTCCGCCTCACGGGGCCGGCGCCGCGGACGCCCGATCAGAAGCGGCGTCCGCAGAGCCCCGGGTCGCCGTGGGCGAACCCGCAAGGACCGCGCCCGCCGCTGACGACTCTCTCGGCGGGTTCCGGGCAATTGACGGAGGAGGTGTCCCCTTGCGCATCGTGACGATTCTGGGAACGAGACCGGAGATCATCCGCCTCAGCCGGCTGACCCCGCTGCTGGACGAACTGGCGGAACGGCACGTGATCGTGCACACCGGGCAAAATTTTGTTCCCGAATTGAATGACATCTTTTACAGCCAGCTGGGGCTTCGCCAGCCGGACGTCCGCATCCCCGCGGGCAAAACAGGGATCGGCAGCCAGCTGTCCGCCATGTTCGCCGCGGTGGAGGACGTGCTGGAGCGGGAGCGTCCCGACCGGGTGCTCGTCCTGGGCGACACGAACAGCGCGCTGTGCGCCATCGTGGCCGAGCGGCTGGGCATCCCGGTGGCGCACATGGAAGCCGGCAACCGCTGCTTCGACCCGGAAGTGCCGGAAGAGAAAAACCGGCGGGTGATCGACGCCGTCAGCTCGTTCAACCTGCCGTACACCGAAAACAGCAAGCAAAACCTGCTGCGGGAAGGGTTCCATCCCCGGCAGATTTTCAAATGCGGCAATCCGATCTACGAAGTCATGCTCCATTACCGCCAGCAGATCGAAAACAGCCCCGCACTCGAACGGCTGGGCCTCCGGCCCGGCGAATATCTTTTGGCCACCATCCACCGGGCGGAAAACGTGGACCGTCCCGACCGGCTCCGCGAGATCATGCGCGCGTTGGCGCTGGTGGCCCAGGAGCAGGGGCTGCGGCTGATCTGCAGCGTGCATCCGCGGACCCGTTCCCGGCTCCGCGAGATGCCGGACATCAAGCTGCATCCGCTTGTGGAGTTTCACGAACCGTTCGGCTTTTTCGATTTTGTCCAGCTCGAGCGCCACGCGCGCTGCGTCCTGACCGACAGCGGCACGGTGCAGGAGGAATGCTGCATCCTCGGGGTGCCCGCGGTGACCGTCCGCCGCACGACGGAGCGTCCGGAAACGGTGGATTGCGGCAGCAACATCGTGACCGGCCTCAAGGCGGAGCGGGTGGCGGGCGCCGTGCGGGTCATGGTCTCGGGCCGGGCCGGATGGAAATGCCCGGACGGCTATCTGGACGAAGACGTGTCAAGGAAAGTGGCCAATTTTTTGCTTGGAGGGTCCATGGATGTTTGAAGGAAAGCGAATTTTGGTCACCGGGGGCACCGGCTCCTGGGGGCATGAGCTGATCCGGCAACTGCTGCCGCAGCGGCCGGCGGAAATCGTCGTTTTTTCCCGCAACGAATCGAGTCAGGTGGCCATGAGCTGGGTGTTCGACGATCCGCGGCTTCGCTTTCGCATCGGCGACATCCGGGACCGGGAAGCGCTGACCGCCGCGTGTCAGGGCGTCGACATCGTGTTTCATCTGGCGGCCCTGAAACATGTGCCGGTGTGCGAGGACCAGCCCTACGAAGCGCTCAAGACCAACGTGATCGGCACGCAGAACGTCATCGAGGCCGCCATCGAAAACCGCGTGGAGCGCGTCGTGTACATTTCCACGGACAAGGCGGCCAATCCGGCCAATTTTTACGGCATGACCAAGGCCATCGGCGAAAAGCTCATCGTGTTCGCCAACCTGCTCGGCGGCCCGACGAAATTCGTCTGCGTGCGGGGCGGGAACGTGATCGGCACGAGCGGCAGCGTCGTCCATCTGTTCATGAACCGGATTCGCGCCGGCGAAGAAGTCCATGTGACGGATCTCAAGATGACCCGGTTTTTCATGACGCTGCAGGAGGCGATCCGGCTTTTGTTCCATGCGTCCGCCGTCAGCGTCGGCGGGGAGATTTTCGTCATGATGATGCCGTCGTGCCGCATTACGGATTTGGCCGAAGTGCTGATGGAGTCGCTGGGCCGGAAGGTCGACATGGTGGAAACCGGGGTGCGTCCGGGCGAAAAAATCCACGAGATTCTGCTCACCGAATACGAAAGCCAAAACACCGTCGTGTACGACGACCATTACCTGGTCATCCTGCCCACGGTGGACATTCCCGGTCTCAGGCAGCGTTACGCAGGGTATCCGCGGGTCGCCTTCGACAGCTTCAGCTCGAAGGACGCCCTGATGTCCAAGGAAGAAATCAGGGAGATGCTGAAACGCGGGGGATTTTTGCCATGAAAATTCTGGTGCTTGGCGGACGCGGCATGGCGGGACACATGGCGGTATCGTATTTTCGGCGGACGACCCGGCACGAGGTGGTGGCCACCGTGCGGTGCGCCCCGTCCTCCGGACGGGAAGCCCTGTCCGCGGCGGCCGGCGTGCGGGAAATTCCGCTGGACGTGCGCCGGCCGGAGAGTGTCGCGCGGGTTCTCCTCGAGGAGCGGCCCGATGTGGTGGTCAACGCGGTGGGCGTGCTGAACCGGGAAGCGGAGGACCATCCCCTGGACGCCTATCTGGTCAACGGCATGCTGCCCCACTGGCTCGCGCACCTGTGCGACCGCTTTGGCGCCCGGTTGATCCATATCAGTTCGGACTGCGTGTTTTCCGGGGCGAGGGGAGGCTACAGGGAAGACGATCCGCCCGACGGAAGCACGGTGTACGCCCGCAGCAAGGCGATGGGGGAACTGAAGCACCATCCGCGGCACCTGACGATCCGCACGTCCATCATCGGGCCGGAAATCCGGCCGGACGGCATCGGGCTCATGCGCTGGTTCCTGACGAGCTTCGGTACGGTCACCGGCTACGTCCGCGTGCCGTGGAACGGAGTGACGACGCTGGAGCTTGCCAAGGCCATCGACTGGGCGATCCGGCACCCCGAAGTGGCGGGGCTGGTGCACCTGACCGCGCCGGAGCCGATCACGAAACACGATCTCTTGCTGCTCATGCGGGACGTGTTCGACAAGCGGGACGTGACGGTCACGCCCGTGGACGAACCCGCCATCGACCGCACCCTGGCCGTGACGCGGGACGATTTCGCCTACCGCCCGCCGGGCTATCCCGTCATGCTCCGGGAGCTCAGGGAGTGGATGGGCAAATGGGCGGCGGCGGAAGGATTCTGATCACGGGAGCGGCGGGATTTACGGGCCGGCACGCCTGCCGGCATTTTGCCGCCGCGGGCTGGGAAGTGGCGGCCTTCGTTTCGCCCCGCGCCGGGGTCAGCCGGATTCCGGGCGCCGCGCTGACCCTTCGCGGCGACCTGGCGGACCCGCACGAGACGCTCAGGATTTGCGAGGAGGTGCGGCCGGACGCCGTTTTGCACCTGGCCGGGCAGAACGACGTCCGCGCTTCCTTTCTCGCTCCCGATGTCACCCTGCTAACCAACGTGATGGCGACCGTTTACCTGCTGGAAGGCGTCCGCCGGACCACCGGCTGCCGGGTCCTGGCCGCCGGATCGATGCTGCGCGTCCCGCCGGAACGGCTCGCCCGGGCCACCCACCCGTACGGGTTCAGCAAAACGGTTCAGGTGCTGGCCGCCCGCGCCTGGCACCACTGGTACGGGCTTCCCGTCATCGTGGCGGAGCCGTCCAATCTGATCGGGCCGGGCGCCAGCAATGGCCTGTGCGGCAAGATCGCCCGCTGGGCGGCGAAGGCGGAGCGCGAGGCGGAACGCGGCGCGGACGCGGCCGACCGCACGGAACCCTTCGTCCTGTCTTCCCTGACGGAGACGCGGGATTTTCTCGACGTCCGCGACGCGGTGGCGGCTTACGAACTGCTGCTGCTCAGGGCCCGTCCCGGCGAGGTGTACGAGGTCGGTTCCGGCAGGGCCCGTCCGCTGTCCGACGTGAAACGCGTCTTTGACCGGCTGGCGCGCGTGCCGCTCCGATGGCGGATCGGCCGGTCGGAGGCTCCGTCCCCGCCGCCGGCCGATCCGTCCGGACTGCTTGCCCTCGGCTGGAGACCGCGCTTTTCCTTCGTCCGTTCGCTGGCCGACGCGCTGGAAGAAGCGCGAAGGGACGCCTCCGCGGTGGCGGCGGGCGCCGGCGAATGACGCATACTTGTTCTCCTTTGCGGTCACCTTAAACAAGGCGGAATTCGCCGGAAATACGCGCAAAGGAGGACATGCGGATGCAACGCATTCGACGCGCGCAGGCCCTGATTCTGTCCCTTGCGGCCGTCGTGCTGGCGGTGGCGGGCTGTGCGGATGTCAGCCGGATGGGCGACCTGGGGCACAAAAACATCCGCCCGAACCGGTTCGCCGATGACCGCGCCCAGGAAATGAACCGAAGCTTCGGACGGCAGATGAACAACAATAACCTCGTACCCGATCTGCACGGCAACACGAGGCTGGAGCTCAGCCAGTTCGTGGCGGAAAAGATCGCCAGCATGCCGGAGATCAACACCGCCTACGTGATGCTGACCGACAACAACGCCTATGTGGCCGTGACGGAATCGGCCAAATCCGCCCGCCAGGCGGCCAGATCCGGCAATGTGAACGACGACCTCGCCGTCGAACTGAAGGAGAAGGTGGCCGATCGCGTCCGCTCCCTCGTTCCCGGGGTGAAGAACGTGTTCGTGAGCGCGAACCCGGACTTTTACGGGCGGATGCGGGAAATCGCGGACGAAGTCGGCCGGGGTCGCCCCATTCAGGGGTTCCTGGAAGAATTCAACACCATGGTGGCGCGCATTTTCCCGACCCCGGACAACACCCGCTGATCCGGTCGCGCCGGCGCAGGGCACTCCGCCGCAAAGGCCGCCGCATTCGACCCCTCCGGTGCGGATGCGGGCACAGATACCCCGCGCTGTATGCGCGCCGGTCCCGGCACGCGGAACGGACGGCTGAAGCCGCCCGTTTTTCTTTTTTCCGCCCCCGAACCGTCCCGCCGCCGGACTGCCTATTTTCCTGCTTTCTCGCACCACCGCCGTAAGCTTTTCATATCATGAAGTTGACTGAATCCCTTCACCTCGTTTCCATTCATCTTGGGCAAGGAGGGGTGACGGAAGTTGCGAAACAGCGATCACAAAAACAAATTCCTGCTAACGAATCGGGAACGCGAAGTATTTGAACTTCTCGTACAGGACAAGACAACCCGGGAAATCGCCCAGCAGCTGTTCATCAGTGAAAAGACAGTGCGCAATCACATCTCGAATGTGATGCAAAAACTGAACGTCAAAGGGCGTTCGCAGGCGGTTGTCGAGCTGATCAAGCTCGGGGAGTTGAAAATCTGACCATACCGGTTGGCCGGAGAGCGTGAAAACCTTCTTTTTCGCCGGGATCATCCAAGGCGGAGAGAGGGTTTTTTGGTATTTTGGTATTATTAAATACAAATGCAATGCTGCCAGTACAATGACACCTTAAACGGAGGGAACATTCGTTGACCGATCAGTCGCGTTCGGGCGGTTCCAAACACGAGAGGCTGCTGCGCCACATTCGCTCGCTCCCGGTGGGCACCGCCGTGTCCGTGCGGCGGATGGCCCGGGAACTGGGCGTGTCGGAAGGGACCGCCTACCGCGCCCTGAAGGAAGCCGAGGCGCTCGGCTACGTCGCCGCCAGGGAGCGGATCGGCACGGTCCGGATCGAACGCCGCCGTTCCCGTTCGGACATGCTGACTTTCGCGGAAGTGCTCGACATCGTGCAGGGCCGGCTGCTCGGCGGCCGCAGCGGACTGGACAAGACGCTGCACAAGTTCGTCATCGGCGCCATGGAACTGGACGCCATGATGCGCTATATCGACGCGGGAAGCCTGCTTATCGTGGGCAACCGGGAGAAAGCCCACCGCCTGGCGCTGGAAAACGGCGCGGGAGTGCTGGTGACCGGGGGATTCGGCACGGCCGACGACGTGACGGCGCTGGCGGACAAGCTGGGGCTGCCCATCATGAGCTGCCGGCACGACACGTTCACGGTGGCATCGATGATCAACCGGGTGATGTACGAGCGGCAGATCCGGCAGAAAATCATGTCGGTGGCCGACCTGCTGGACCCCGTGGCGGAAGTGCACTCCCTGAAGCAAACCGCCACGGCGGCGGATGTCTTGAGGCTCAGCGGGGAGAGCGGGATGACCCGTTTTCCCGTCACGGACGAATGGAACCGCGTGATCGGAATCGTCTCGGCAAGGGACATGGAAGACGCGGAGCCGGATCAGACGCTGGACAAGCTGATGACGCGCCGGCCGCCCACGGTGACGCCGAATACCCCGATTGCTTCGGCAGCCCATCTTGTCGTGGCCGAAGGCGTCGAGCTGCTGCCGGTGGTGGACTCCAAACGCAGGCTGATCGGCGTCCTGGATCGGGCGGAAATCCTGCGCGCCCTGCAATACGCGGCACGGCAGCCCGCTGGGGAGACGATTGACGCGCTGGTCTGGAGCGGATTTGCCGTAGAAAGAGACGAAGAAGGGCGCGTTTGTTTCACGGGACTTCCCAACGCGCGGATGGCGGGGGCGTTCGGGACGGTGTCCGAGGGCGTGCTCGCGGCGCTCATGACGCAGGCCGCGGCCCGGACCGCCGCCGAATGGGGCCGGAAGGAAGCCATGCTGGAAAACATGACGACCTATTTTTTGCGGGCGGTTTCCCTTGACCATCCGGTGGTCATCCGGACGGACGTGTTCGAAGCCGGCCGGCGGCATCTGAAAATGGAGGTCCGGGTGACGCAGAACGGCGAAACGGCGGCCCGGGCCCTGCTCACCGCGCACGCGGTGGATCTGTCCTGCATGTAGCGCGATGTCATGCGGACCGCCGGCGGGACGGCCGTCTTCGGACAAGGCGGCCGTCCCGCGTCCGTCTCCCGCGTCAACCTTCCTTGCGGGAATAGACGGCGTGGTTGCGCAGACCGGCAAAGATATTGAACAGCCCGAGCAGAATCAGCACCGCCCCGACGATCACCTTCAGTGTCGATCCGCTGAACAGGAGCATGTACAGGCACGCGATGGCGATGACCATGGCGCCCATGCTGATGTTCATGCGGGCGGCGTTCAGGGCGCGCAGACGCGGATCGACGGCGCGGCGGGCCCGGAAGCTGTAACGGACGGTGACGGCGGACAGCACGGCGACCAGCGCCAGCAGCGTCCATTGCAAGACGGGAATCACGAGAGACACTCCTTTTTTGCATACGGCTGCCCCCATTTTACCACAGTGACAGCATCGTTTTCCTATCCGTCGTTGCCCTTCCGCATGAAGGGCTTGTCCGGCTGTTTCCCACGCTGGTCCTTCTCGCAAGGCTCCGAGGTTCGGTCAGCCGGGCAGCACCGGTCTCGCCTCGATCCAGACGTGCAGCACCCGATCGGCCACCAGCATCGTCGTCAGGTCGATCCGGTAGTCTTTGTCGCCGATCCCTTCGTAGATTTTCCCCTCCAGCAGATTGCGCGCCAGCTGTGCTTCGGCGCCGATGTTGTAGATGTTTCTCCCCAGGAAAATGGATAGATCCCGGGTGACCCGTTCTTTCAGTTCCTTTTCCGAGGAAGCATCCATGGGAGCGCGTCCCTGCGGTTCCTCCACATAGACGACCACGCTGCTGATGACCGATGACCGGCTCTTGAACTGGTTCAGGCGTTCGATGTCCTTTTCGTATTGTTCCGCCTTCGCGGCCAGCTCGATATTCTGCCGCACGATGCGGTCGTACTGGTCGTGGGCGAGCCCGTTGTACAACGCGGCTCCGACGACGCAGCCGCACGCGAAAAAAGCGGCGCCGCGCATCCAGCTCCGGTACCGGTAGAACGGCGGCACGCGCATCCCGGTTCACTCTCCCTGCCGGCACATCCACTGCACCAGTTCCGCCGCCGTGTGCGCCCCGAGGAAAGCGCACAGGATGTAGGCCACCTGCCGCACCGCGGGCGACAGATGCCCCTCCAGGACGTTGGTTTCGATTACCCGCATCGGATCGATGGTACCGCCCACGGCGACCACGATCGCCCAAATTTTGATACGGCTGGCGATGTTCAACATTTCGTCGCTCGGCACTTTCCACAGGAACACCGCAGCCATGCCGGCAAGCAGCGATCCGCCGAGCACGACCCCGAACGCGATGCAGAAGTCCATGATGGCCTGGGCGTAAAACCGGCTCATCGGCTTCCCCTCCTTGCGGGAACTTCCGGATGACTTCCAAAGCTCTTGCGGGGAGAAACTTTCCCATTCCATGTGTATGGGGCATGTCCTCTCTTTAAAACCCGCGGGAAGAGGAAAAAGCGGCGTGTGCCGTTTCTTCCAAAGGCGAACATTTGTTGCTATAATCGGCTTACGGAGGTCCTTGCCCATGCGCGATTTTGTCCATCTTCACGTACACAGCGAATACAGCCTGCTGGACGGCGCGTCCCGCATCCGCGACCTGGCCGCGCAGGCGGCGGCGCACGGCATGAAGGCGCTGGCGCTGACCGACCACGGGGTGATGTACGGCGCCGTCGCGTTTTACAAGGCGTGCCGCGAGCACGGCGTGAAACCGATCATCGGCATGGAAGCGTACATGGCCGACGGTTCGCGCCTGGACAAATCGGCGGGGCAAAGCCGGCCCATTTACCACCTTACGCTTCTGGCGAAAAACGAAACGGGTTACCGCAACCTGATGAAGCTTTGCACCATCGGCCATCTGGAAGGGTACTACTACCGGCCGAGGATCGACTTCGAGGCGCTGTCCCGCCACGCCGAGGGGCTGATCTGCCTGAGCGGGTGCCTCAAGGGCGAGCTGTCCCAGCTGCTCCTCCGGGACCGGTACGACGACGCGAAGGCGGCGGCCCTGCGCTATCGCGAGCTGTTCGGCGACGACTATTTCCTCGAGCTGCAGGACCACGGCATGCCCGAACAGCGGAAGGTGGCGGCCGGATTGCTGCGCCTCGCGGAGGAAACCGGCATTCCCCTCGTCGTCACCAACGACGCCCATTACGTGCGGCAGGAAGACCACACGCTGCAGGACATCCTGCTTTGCATCGGAACGGGGAAAACGCTGGACGATCCGGACCGGATGAAAATCGATTCAACGCAGCTGTACCTGAAAAGCGGCAGCGAGATGGCGGCCCTGTTCCGCCATGTGCCGCAGGCGCTGGAGAACACCGCCCTCATCGCCGACCGCTGCAGCCTGGATATTCCGATCGGGCAGCAGCATATCCTGCCCCGGTTTCATCCGCTTCCGGAAGGGGAGACGGCGTCTTCCTATCTGGCGCGGCTGTGCCGGGAAGGACTGGAGGCGCGTTATGAAGGGGCGCCGGAATGGCGGGACCCTTCGTTCCGCGAGACGGCCTTGAACCGTCTGAATTACGAACTGGATGTCATCCGCCGGATGGGGTACGACGACTATTTTCTGATCGTCTGGGATTTCGTCCGGTTCGCCAGGGAAAGGGGCATCGCCACGGGGCCGGGGCGGGGGTCCGCCGCCGGGAGCCTGGTATCGTACGCCCTCCGGATTACCGACGTGGACCCGCTCAAGCACAAGCTGCTGTTCGAGCGGTTTCTGAATCCGGAACGGGTCTCCATGCCCGACATCGACATCGACTTCAGCGACGAGCGGCGCGACGAGGTCATCCGCTATGTGACGGATAAATACGGCGCCGACCGCGTGGCGCAGATCATCACCTTTGGCACGATGGCGGCGCGCGCTTCCGTGCGGGACGTGGGGCGCGTGATGAACATGCCGTACGGCGAGGTGGACCGGGTGGCCAAGCTGATCCCGGCGGCGCCGGGCATGTCCATCGGGCGGGCGCTGGAGGAAAGCCCGGATTTCCGGGCCCTGGTCCAGCGGGACGAGCGGGCGGCGAAGCTCATCGACATGGCCGCACGGGTGGAGGGCATGCCGCGCCACGCTTCCACCCACGCCGCGGGCGTGGTCATTTCGCCGGAACCGCTGACCAACCATGTCCCCCTGCAGGAAGGCACGGGCGGCGTCCCCCTCACCCAGTACGCGATGGAGCATTTGGAAGCCATCGGGCTGCTGAAAATGGATTTTCTCGGCCTGCGCACCCTGACGATCATCGAGCGGACGCTGGACACCGTGCGGCAGACGACCGGGCGGGAAATCGACTGGAGCGCCGTGCCGCTGGACGATCCGGCCACCTACGATCTGCTCGGGCGCGGCGAAACGACGGGGATTTTCCAGCTGGAGTCGGCCGGCATGCGCCGGGTGCTCCGGGAAATGAAGCCCACCTGCTTCGAGGACATCGTCTCCGTGCTGGCCTTGTACCGGCCGGGTCCGATGGAATTCATTCCCCGTTTCATCGCCGCCAAGCACGGCAAAATCCCGGTGGAATATCCGCATCCGGATCTGGAGCCGATCCTGAAGGACACCTACGGCATCATCGTCTACCAGGAGCAGATCATGCAGATCGCCTCGGCGATGGCGGGGTTTTCCCTGGGCGAGGCGGATTTGCTCCGGCGGGCCGTCGGGAAAAAGAAACGCGAGGTGCTGGACGAGCAGCGGGCGCACTTTGTGCGGGGGAGCCTGGCGCAGGGGTACAGCGAGGAAGAAGCGAACCGCGTGTACGACATGATCGTACGCTTCGCGGACTACGGCTTCTGCCGCGCCCACGCCGCGGCGTACGCCGTGCTCGCGTTCCAGACCGCCTATCTCAAGGCGCACCACCCGGTGGCGTTCATGGCATCCATGCTGACGGCGGTGGTCGGCAACCAGCGCAAGACGGCGGAATACGTGGAAGACTGCCGCCGGATGGGCATCGCCGTGCTGCCGCCGGACGTGAACGAAAGCGGCGCGCTGTTCTCGCCGGTGACGCTCCGGGACGGGACGCCGGCCATCCGCTTCGGCCTGGCGGCGGTGAAGAACGTCGGCACCCAGGCCATTGAGCATCTGATCCGCGAGCGCAGCCAGCGGCCGTTCGAAAGCCTGGGCGATCTGTGCCGGCGGGTCGATCCCCGCGTCTGCAACAAGCGGGTCATCGAATCGCTGCTTCTGGCCGGAGCCCTCGATTCGCTGCCCGGCCATCGGGCGCAGCTCCTGGCCGCGCTGGACGACGCGATGGAAGCGGCGGCGGCCTGGCGCAAGGAACGCGAGGAGCTGCAGATCGAGCTGTTCGGCTTCGAGGAGACGCCCAACTGGGAAGTGGAACTGCCGGAGGTGGCGCCGTTCACGTCGGCGCAGACCCTGGAACTGGAGCGGGATCTGATGGGTCTGTACCTGTCGGGACACCCCCTTGACGAATACGGGGCGCTGCTGGACCGGCTCGGCACGGACCGGCTCGCGGATCTGCCGGAAATGCCGGACGGATCGCCGGTGGTGACGGCGGGGATGGTCCTTTCGGTGAAGCCGATCGTCACCAGGAACGGCCAGGCGATGGCGTTTCTCGAGCTGGAGGACAAGGTGACGGGGTGCGAGCTCGTCGTCTTCCCCGGGGTATGGGAAAAGGCGTCTTCCTTCGCCGGGAAAGGCGCGCTCGTGCTGGTGAAGGCGAAGCTGCAGCACGGGGACGAGGATGTGAAGCTCCTGGCGGACGACATCATTCCGCTCGGGTCTCCGGACGCGGAAGCGCGGGTCAGGCAGTGGCGGCGCATCGCGGGGCGGATCGCGGGCGGCGGCCCCGGCCGGATGGCGGGCGGACCGGTATCGCGGCCGCACGGCTTCGGGGCGTCGAACGGCGCGGCCGCAGGGAGCAGTGCGGTCCCGCCGGAAGGTGCGGCTCCTGGAACCGGCACGGCTCCAGGGACCAGTGCGGCACCGGGAACCGTCCCTGCATCAGGGAGCAGCCCCGCACTGAATCATGGCTCTGCATCGGGGCACGGCCCTGCCCGGGGCGCGGAACGGCGGCCCGCCGGCAGGCCCGGCGCCGTTTCGCCGGCACCGGCCGTGTCCGTGCGGCAGCGGGTGTACATCCGCATCGACGAAACGCACGAGCGGCCGGCCGCGCTGAACCGGCTGAAGAAGCTGCTCCTGGACCACCCCGGCCTGGTGCCGGTGGTGCTCCATTACGAGCGGCAGCGCCGCACGGTGGCCTTGAGCGACGACCACCGGGTGCGGCCGTCGCCGGAACTGTTCCGCCAGATCGAGCGGCTGCTCGGGGAAGGGGCCGTCCGGGTCAAATAGGCAGTCTTCACTGAAAGCCCTCTTCCTCCAGCCGCTTGATGAATTCCTCCGCGGCGCTGTAGCCGAGCTGGCGCAAATACCAGTTGTTCGCGGCCGCCTCCACGAGCCCGGCCACGTCTCGGCCCGGCTGGAGCTGGATTTCCATGTACGGGATCTTGACCCCCAGGTATTCCGTATATTTCGGTTCCAGCTCCAGCTCGTTGTTCAGGGCGTTTTCGCGCCACGGGGTCAGCTCGATGTCCAGCGCGATCCTCGTTTCGTCCTGGAACGCCCTTCTGCCGTACAGCCGGACGACGTTGATCAGGCCGACGTTGCGCAGGGCGAGAAATTCCCGGGTGTTCCCGTTGTGGGTGCCGATGAGCGTCTGGGGCCCCAGCTTTTTCAGCACCACGATGTCGTCGGCCACCAGCCGGTGTCCGCGCCGGATCAGCGTATGCGCCGTTTCGCTTTTGCCGATCCCGGATTTGCCGCGCAGAAGCACCCCGATGCCCGACACGTTGACGCACACGCCATGGATGGACATTTCGGGCGCCAGTTCCTTGATCAGGAACGCGTCCAGCCGTCCGATGAACTCCGTCGTCGTCTCCTGGGTCCTGAGCAAAGGGATCTTTTCCTGCCGGCAATGCTTCATCAGATAATCGAGGCCGCCCAGCCCGCTGGTGACGATGAAGCAGGGCGGGTGGTATTTGACGATGTTGCCGATGTGCAGGTCGCGGTCGGCTTCGCTTTGCCGGTGAAGATAGGTGATTTCCTTCTTGCCGAGCACCTGCACGCGCTCCATGGGAAAGAAATCGAAAAAGCCGACAAATTCCAGTCCGGGCCGGTGCGCGCGCGATTTGGTGACGGGCCTGTCCAGATAATCCCCGCTTGCCAGCACTTCCAGCTGGAAACGGTCTACGATCGCTTTTACCGGTATCGATTTCATAACGTACTTCCAGCCCCTCTCCGTCTTGTCCGAAACTACCGCCCTTCTCCATTATACCTTGAAAAAGACCCGTCTCACATGGCATGCCGGAGATTTCGCTTGGTTGCTAGTCCGCCGCCGGTTGTGCTATGATTTTGTTCAGCCCGGCATGATTCTGCCTTTTTTGTGGGGGGAGCCGTTTCATGTGGACGGTGATCTACATTGCACCAACCGCAAAAATCGCGGAACGAATCCAGAAGGGTCTGACGGATGAGGGCTTCCTGGTGCAAGTGCGTCCCATACAACTTTCCAAACCCCAGTACGAGATTTTGGTACCCTCCGGTGAAGTGCAGGAAGTGCAGGAAGTGCTGAACAGTCTGTTGCACACCTGAAAACCCGGCCGCGCCGGACCCCGAGTGTCCAACCCGCACGAGACGAACCAACGCCGCGGACCTGCGCCCGTTTCCGATTCTCCGGCCGGACGGCCGGGGAGGGGTGAATGTCCGCCATTTTTTCGCCCAGTGAGGTGTCGTCGTGTTCAAGGACCTCTTTCAGAAGCGCAAGTACGCGACCATTCCACCGGAGCGTCTCCGGGCGGAACGGCCGAAGCGGGAAATTCCGGAAGGGCTGATGATCCGCTGCCCGAAATGCGGCAACATCCATCTTAGCAAGGAACTGGAGAAAAACCTGAAGGTTTGCCCCTCCTGCGACCATCATTTCCGGCTGAACGTCTGGGAACGCGTCGCCATCACGCTGGATGACGGAAAGCTGCAGGAGCTGGACGCCCACCTGGAATCGGTGGACCCCATCGAATTTCCGGGCTACCCGGAAAAGCTGGAGCAGCAGAAACGCAAAACCGGCCTCAGGGAAGCCGTCGTGACCGGCGAGGGCACGATCGGCGGGTACCCCGTCGTGGTCGGCGTGATGAGTTTTGATTTTTTCACCGGCAGCATGGGTTCCGTCGTGGGCGAAAAAGTGACCCGCGCCATCGAGCGGGCCATGGAGCGCCGGGTGCCGCTCATCCTGTTTTCCGCGTCCGGCGGGGCCCGCATGCAGGAAAGCATCTTCAGCCTGATGCAAATGGCCAAGACCAGCGCCGCCCTGGCGAAATTCCACGAGCGGCGGGGTCTCTTTATTTCCGTGCTCACCGACCCGTCCCTCGGGGGCGTTTCCGCGAGCTTTGCCAGCCTCGGCGACTACAATATCGCCGAACCCGGCGCCACGTTCGGCTTTGCCGGCCGCATCGTCATCGAGCAGACGATCCGCCAGAAGCTGCCGGACGAATTCCAGACGGCGGAATTCAACCTGCAGCACGGCCAGTTGGACAAAGTGGTGCACCGGAAAGAAATGAAGGCTTTTTTGACCAAGCTGCTGGAAATGCATGCCTCGCTGTACGAGGGGACGCTGTCCACGGAAGGGTCCGCCCCGCATGAAGGGGAAGACCGAAAGCCGGCCGTGGATGAAGCGCAAAACGCTGCGGAGGCGGTTGCGGAAGGGGTGCCGGAAGGAGATGGAAAGGCCCGTGCCGGAGCGGCGGACGATTCGGTTCCGGCGGCGGTGGCGTCCGGCGCGGACGCGATGAAGGGAGTGCCCTCCGATGACCGCTGAACTTCCCTTTGAGCGGCCCCTCGCCGAAATGCGCAAGAAAATCGAAGAGCTGAAAAAATTCGGCGAGGAAAAACAGATCGATTTCACCGAGGAGATCGCGCGGCTGGAAGAACGGTACCGGCAGATGGAAGACGAGCTGTACGAGAACCTGGGCGCCGCGCAAATCCTGCAGCTGGCCCGCCATCACCAGCGGCCCACGACGCTGGATTACATAGAGCGCATCTTTACCGATTTCATCGAACTGCACGGCGACCGCCTGTTCGCCGACGATCTGGCCATCGTCGGGGGAATCGCCAAGCTCAACGGCATGCCGGTAACGGTCGTCGGCCACCAGCGGGGCAAGGATACCAAGGACAACATCCGGCGGTATTTCGGCAGCCCCCATCCCGAGGGATTCCGCAAGGCGCTGCGCCTCATGCGCCAGGCGGACAAGTTCCGACGCCCGATCATCACCTTCATCGACACGAAAGGCGCCTACCCGGGTGACACCGCCGAAGCGCGCGGCCAGTCCGAGGCGATCGCCCGCAACCTGATGGAGATGTCCGCGTTCGGGGTGCCCATTGTCTGCGTCGTCATCGGCGAGGGGGGCAGCGGCGGCGCGCTCGCGCTGGGGGTGGGCAACCGTGTGCTCATGCTGGAAAACGCCATTTATTCTGTCATTTCCCCGAACGGAGCGGCCTCGATCCTGTGGAAGGATGCGTCCAAAGCCGATCAGGCCGCGGAATATATGAAAATCACGGCGGCCGACCTGAAGGCGTTCGGCATCGTGGACGAAGTGGTGCCGGAGCCGAAGGGCGGCGCCCACCGGAATCCGGCCGAACAGGCGGCGGCGGTCAAGGACGCGGTGTGGCGGCATCTGAACGAGCTTTTGGGCATGTCGCCGGAAGAGCTGATCGAAGACCGCTACCGCAAGTTCCGCGCCATCGGCCGGTTCGCCGAAGGCGCGCCGGCGCCCGCCGCCGAACCGTGAACCCAACCGATTAGCGATACCGCCGTAACCAGGCTAGACGGAGGAACCCATATGCGCAAGACGAAAATCGTCTGCACCATCGGCCCCGCCAGCGATTCGCCGGAAATGGCCAAAAAGCTGATCGAAGCCGGCATGAACGTGGCCCGCCTCAATTTTTCCCACGGGGATTTCGAAAGCCACGGCAACAGCATCCGCAACATCCGGCAGGCGGCCGCCGAGCTCGGCAAAACGGTGGCCATTCTGCTGGACACGAAAGGCCCCGAGATCCGGCTGGGCAAACTGGCCACGGAACCGGTGGAGCTGGAGCGCGGGCAGACGGTCATTCTGACCACCGAAGACGTTCTGGGCACGAGGGAGCGCATCCCGGTTTCGCACAAGGGACTGCCGCAAGATGTGAACGTCGGCTCGACGATTCTCATCGACGACGGCCTGATCGCGCTCACCGTGCTCGACATCCGGGGGACGGAGATCCACTGCCGGGTGGAAAACAGCGGCCCCATCAAGAGCAACAAGGGCGTCAACGTGCCCGGAGTGGCCGTGTCGCTGCCCGGCATCACGGAGAAAGACGCGGCGGACATCGTGTTCGGCATCCGGCAGGGCGTTGATTTCATCGCCGCTTCTTTTGTGCGGCGGGCCAGCGACGTGCTGGAGATCCGCGAGCTCCTGGAACGCCACGGCGCGAGCCACATCCAGATCATCGCCAAGATCGAGAACCAGCAGGGCCTGGAAAACCTGGACGAGATCCTGGAAGTGTCGGACGGCCTCATGGTGGCCCGCGGCGACCTGGGCGTGGAAATTCCGGTGGAAGAAGTGCCGCTGGTGCAGAAACGGATCATTGAAAAATGCAACCAGGCCGGCAAGCCGGTGATCACCGCCACGCAGATGCTGGATTCGATGCAACGCAACCCTCGGCCGACCCGCGCCGAGGCGTCGGACGTGGCCAATGCCATCTTCGACGGCACCGACGCGATCATGCTGTCGGGCGAAACGGCGGCGGGCAAGTATCCGGTGGAATCGGTCCTCATGATGTCGCGGATCGCGGAACGGGCGGAAGCGGCCCTCCGGTACCGGGAAATTTTCCTGAAGCAGGCCGGCGCCCAGCAGGTGTCCGTGACCGAGGCGATCAGCCAGGCGGTGGCCAACTCCGCCCTGGACCTCGACGTGAAGGCGATCGTCACCGCCACCGAGAGCGGCTATACGGCGCGCATGGTGTCCAAGTACCGCCCGAAGGCGCCGATCATCGCGGTGACCCCCTTCGAGGAAGTGCAGCGCCGCCTGCAGCTGGTGTGGGGCGTCATTCCGGTGGGCTGCAAAGCCGCCACAACGACCGACGAAATGTTTGAAATCGCGGTCAAGGGTGCGTTGGAGTCCGGTTTGGTCAAACTGGGCGATACGGTGATCATCACCGCCGGGGTGCCGGTGGGCCGTTCGGGCACGACCAACCTGATCAAAATCCACAACATCGGCGAGCTGATCGCCAAAGGCCAGGGCATCGGCACGCCGTCCGCCACCGGCAAGGTGGTGGTGGCCCGCACCGCCGACGAGGCGAACCGGAAGATGACGGAAGGCGCGATCCTCGTGGCTCCGGCGACGGACAAGGAATACATGCCGGCCATCGAGAAAGCGGCCGGTCTCATCACCGAATCGGGCGGCATCACCTGCCACGCGGCGGTGGTCGGCCTCAACCTGGGCGTCCCGGTGATCGTCGGCGTGGAAGACGCGCTCTCGAAGCTGAAAGACGGCATGGAGATCACCATGTACGCGGCGACCGGCGTCATCTATTCCGGCCAGGCGAAGGTGCTGTAGGATGCGCGTCTGGCAGCTCCATCCGCTGCGCGTCCGGTATGGGGAAACGGACCGGATGGGCGTGGTGTACCATGCGAACTACGCCACCTGGTTCGAAATCGGCCGGACGGAGTGGGTGCGCCGGTCGGGCGTGGAATACCGCGACATGGAAGAGCGCGGCTTTGTGCTTCCCCTGGTGGAGCTCAACATCCGGTTTCTCAAGCCGGCCCGCTACGATGACTGGGTGACCGTCTGGACCGCGGCGGGTGAATGGACGCCGCTGAAGGTGCGGTTTTTGTCGGCCGTCACGCTGGGTGATCAAACGGAGCAATACGGAATCGCATATCGCGGCGAGGAACCTCCCGGAGACCTGCTGGCGCGGGGCTGGACCCGGCACGTCTGGGTGAACCGGGACTGGAAGCCGGTGAGGCTGGACCGGGAAGCGCCCGATCTGTATGCCAGGCTGGCCGCCTGGGCGAACGGGTGAACCCGGGAAAATCCCCGTCGGAAGCGGCTTCGAAAGGCATAACTAAATTTTATATAGGTTATAAAACTTTTTGATCGAAGCTCGATTCCATTCCCTTCTGAAATCGTTTATCATGATTGAAGGTGAATTGCGGAAATCCTTTGTCACATTTGCTGATAAACAAAGACGGGTAAGCGATTGTTGATCGCTTTTGCCCGTTTTTCCATGCGGCGGATGTGACGCCCTAGCTCCTGATGAAGCCCAGAAGCACCAAAAGACAAACACAAGACCAAAAAGGAGAGAGAGCGATGACGGCAACAAAAGGTCTGGAAGGCGTCGTGGCGGCGACATCGGCGATCAGCTCGATCATCGAGAGCACGCTCGCCTACCGAGGCATCGACATCGACGAACTGGCCGAGCACGCCACCTATGAAGAAGTCGTCTACCTTCTTTGGCATAACCGTCTGCCGAACCGGGCCGAGCTGGACGATTTGATTCGCCGGCTGGGGGATGAGGCGGAAGTTCCGGAACCGGTGATCCAAAGCATGCGCCTCTATCCGAAAAATGTCCATCCCATGGCCGCCCTGCGCACCGCGGTGTCCGCTCTGGCCCTGTACGATCCGGACGCGGATGACATGAGCTCCGAAGCCAACCTGCGCAAGGCCATCCGTCTGCAGGCGAAGATCCCCACGCTGATCGCGGCGTTTGCGCGCCTCCGGGAAGGGAAGGAGCCGGTCAAACCGAAAAAGGGCGTCAGCGTCGCGCATAACTTCCTTTACATGCTGTTTGGCACGGAACCGGAAGAAACGGCGGTCCGCACCCTGGACAAGGCGCTCATTCTGCACGCGGACCATGAGCTGAACGCGTCCACCTTTGCCGCCCGGGTCACGGTGGCCACGCTTTCCGACATCTATTCCGGCATCGTGTCCGCCATCGGCGCGCTGAAGGGACCGCTGCACGGCGGCGCCAACGAAGCGGTGATGGCGATGCTGGACGAAATCGGCACCATCGAAAACGTGGAACCTTACATCCGCCGCAAGTTGGAAAACAAGGAGAAAATCATGGGCTTCGGGCATCGCGTGTACAAAAAGGGCGATCCCCGGGCCAAGCACCTGCAGCGCATGTCCCGCGAACTCGGGCAACTCAAGGGCGATATGCGGCTGTACGAAATGTCCGTGAAGATCGAACAGCTGGTCGTCTCCGAAAAAGGGCTTCCGCCCAACGTCGACTTTTACTCCGCTTCCTGCTACACGATGCTGGGTATTCCCCGGGATCTGTTTACCCCGATTTTTGCCATGGCCCGCGTCTCCGGATGGACGGCGCATATCATCGAACAATATTCCGACAACCGGCTGATTCGTCCCCGGGCCGAATACGTCGGTCCCGTGGGCCGGCATTACGTCCCGATTTCCGAACGTTCCTGATCCCTTGCGGCTCCTTCGGGAGCCGCGGGTTTTGCTTAAGGAAGCGCAAAGGCAAGGAGGTTCATCATGCTGCAACTGGAAAAATTCGCCCCTCCGACCGAGGGTCAGCCGATCCGCATGGGCTCGGACGGCAAACTGATCGTTCCGGACAATCCGATCATCCCGTTCATCGAGGGGGACGGAACCGGCCGCGACATCTGGCGCGCCTCCAAACGGGTGCTGGACGCGGCCGTCGAGAAGGCGTACAAGGGTACCCGCAAGATCGCCTGGTATGAGGTCTTCGCCGGCGAGAAAGCCTTCAACATTTATGGCGAATGGCTGCCGAAGGACACCCTGACGGCGATCCGCGAGCTGATCATCGCCATCAAGGGCCCGCTGACGACGCCCGTGGGCGGCGGCATCCGCTCCCTCAACGTGGCGCTCCGCCAGGAGCTTGACCTGTACGTCTGCCTGCGGCCGGTCCGCTATTTCGAGGGCGTCCCGTCTCCGGTCAAGCGGCCCGACCTGGTCAACATGGTCATTTTCCGGGAAAACACGGAGGATATCTACGCGGGCATCGAATGGCCGTCCGGTTCGCCGGAAGTCCGCAAGGTCATCGAGTTCCTGCAAAAGGAAATGGGCGTCCACAAGATCCGCTTCCCGGAAACGTCCGGCATCGGCATCAAGCCGGTTTCGGAAGAGGGCTCCAAGCGGCTCATCCGGGCGGCCATCGAGTACGCCATCCGGCACAAGCGCAAATCGGTGACGCTGGTGCACAAGGGCAACATCATGAAATTCACCGAGGGCGCGTTCAAAAACTGGGGTTACGAGCTCGCCGAGCAGGAATACGGCGACGTCACCTTCACCTGGGCCCAGTATGATCGCATCAAGGAAGAAAAAGGCGAAGAGGCGGCCAACGCGGCGCAGAAGGAAGCCGTGGCGGCGGGCAAGATCATCGTCAAGGACACCATTGCCGATATCATGCTGCAACAGGTGCTCACCCGTCCGGCGGAGTTCGACGTCATCGCCACCCTGAACCTCAACGGCGACTACCTGTCCGACGCCCTTGCGGCGCAAGTCGGCGGCATCGGCATCGCCCCCGGGGCGAACATCAACTACAAAACCGGACATGCCGTGTTTGAAGCGACCCACGGCACGGCGCCAAAATACGCCGACAAGGACGTCGTCAACCCGGGTTCGGTCATCCTGTCCGGCGTCATGATGTTCGAGCATCTGGGCTGGCTGGAAGCGGCCGAACTGGTCTACAAGGGCATGGAAACGGCGATCCGCAACAAGACGGTGACCTACGACTTCGCGCGCCTGATGGAAGGCGCCACCGAAGTGAAGTGCTCGCAGTTCGCCGACGAAATCATCAAGCACATGTGACGGGAGGCGCTCATCCGATGGGCATCAAACGGCCGAAAATCACGGTCGTCGGCGCCGGCTTCACCGGCGCCACGACGGCCTTCATCCTGGCGCAAAAGGAACTGGGCGACGTCGTCCTGGTCGACATTCCGCAGCTGGAAAACCCGACCAAGGGCAAGGCGCTGGACATGCTGGAGTCGACCCCGGTGGAAGGGGTGGACGTCAACGTCATCGGCACCTCGTCCTACGAGGACACGCGCGATTCCGACGTCGTCATCATCACGGCGGGCGTGGCCCGCAAGCCGGGCATGAGCCGCGATGACCTGGTGCACACCAACGCCGGCATCGTCAAATCGGTGTGCGAGAACATCCGGCAGACCAGCCCGGAAGCGTTCGTCATCGTGCTGTCCAATCCCGTGGACGCCATGACCTATGTGGCCTACCAGACCCTCGGTTTCCCGAAAAACCGCGTGATCGGCCAGTCCGGCGTGCTGGACACCGCCCGGTACAACACGTTCCTTGCCCAGGAACTGGGCGTGTCCGTGGAAGACGTGCGCGGGGTGGTCCTCGGCGGGCACGGCGACGACATGGTGCCCCTCGTCCGCTATACGACGGTGGGCGGCATTCCGGTGGAAAAGCTCCTGCCGAAGGAACGGATTGACGCCATCGTGCAGCGGACGCGGTACGGCGGCGGCGAAATCGTGAACCTCCTCGGCACCGGCAGCGCCTATTACGCGCCGGCCGCTTCGCTGGTGCAGATGACCGAGGCGATCCTGAAGGACAAAAAGCGCATCCTGCCGGTGATCGCCTATCTGCAGGGAGAATACGGATACGAGAACCTGTTCATGGGCGTGCTGGTGGTGCTCGGCGGAGGCGGCATCGAAAAGGTGCTGGAAATCGACCTGACCCCCGAGGAAAAAGCGGCTCTTGACAAGTCCGCGGAATCGGTGCGCAACGTCATCCGGATCGTGGAAAAAGCCTGAGACGGCGCGCCGGCATCCGGCAAACGGAACCCGGCCATAAGGAAAGCACGGGCAATGCGGGAGGGGAGTAGACGTGACGGCGCTCATGGTATTCTTGCATATCCTGGGCACGGCCTGCGCGGGATTTTATGTGGTATTGCCGTTCCTGGCGGCACGGCTTCGCCATCTGTCGACGCCGGCGCAGGAAGGGCTGGCGGACGGCATGGTCGTGGCGGGGCGCTACGCGCAATACGCGTTGATCCTGCTCCTTCTTTCGGGCGGGTATCGGTTGACCCTGGGGGAATACGCACTGGGCTGGAAAATCACCGTGATCGTCCTGCTTGTGCTCATCGGCGCGGCATCGGGCATGATCCAAAAGCCTTTGAAACAGATCGCGGAAGCGGCGCGCAAGCAGGAAAACGCTTCGGACTCCATCGCCCGCGTGCAAAGGCTCGGCTACGCCGCGCTCGTGCTTTTCGCGGCGATGCTGTGGATCATGGCGTCCCCGTGGTAATCGGCGAACGGGTCCGGGCAACAACCGAATATGGAAGTTTGAGGACGCCGGTTCTTGCGGAACCGGCGTCAAATTTTATGCAAACTTTAACATTTCTTTATGTTCATTTAATTTAGGCGTTCTACAATAAAAGCATAAGTCTGGAAAAACATCCAAAACGGAGGGATGGACATGACCGGGAACGGGAAATCTTTCGACGCTTCCAAATCCGAAGCGCGTCAAACCCAAGCGAATCGGCTGAACGACAGAGCACTGGAAGATGTTGCGGGCGGAGCTGCGTATATTGTGATGTACTGCGAGAATTGCAATGTAATGGTTCATGAAGGCAACGAAGATGATCATTATAACCACAAAATAGTATGGAAAAAAATGTTCTGAACAACAAGTATTACTTTTCGTTTTTTCCCCGACAACTCGTCAATGGTCTTGGCACGGGAAAGCGTGCGATGCCCGAGGAACCGGTCGGCCACGGGCATGCAGACTTTTTTCTCCCTCAGGGCATGGGCGTTGTGGCGGTTGCCGGCGGAAATACAAACCAAAACGGAGGAATGGACATGGCCGGGGATGCAAAATCCAAGAACACTTCCAAATCCGAATCTCGTGAACCCGAAGCGAACCGGCTGAACGACAAAGCACTGGAAAAGGTTGCGGGCGGAGCGGGCCCGGGTGCCGAAGTTCCTTACTGCTATACTTGCAATATATTTTGTCTTTTGGATTCTGTTGCACAAAGGCATAGAAATGATGGACACCATGTGGGAATCAAACAAGTTAAAAATATTTCTTCTGAAATATTACGCTGATCGTCCTGGCTGCGCAAGCCGCGGGATGCCCGGGGAACCGGTCGGTCACGGGCATCCCGAGGGCCCGCAGCCTTTCTTCTTTTGATGCGGAGGGACGGACATGTCCGAGGACGCAAAATCCTTTGCCGCATCCGAAACGGAAGAACGCACGCCCGAAGCGGACCGGCTGAACGACGAAGAATTGGACCAGGTGTCAGGAGGGGACTTGACGGCAGCTTTTTTCTGCAATGCCTGCGGCGTACGGCTTTATACTACGGACGAATTGTTCTTCGCACACAAGCCGCATGGCATAGTAGCCAGGCTCATCGATCAACAGCCGCAGGGCATTTTAAAAAAGCTGATCAAAATATGACAATGTTTCAACCTGCCGGGTTGCCGATCGGCCCGGCTTCCGGCAGGATCCGGAAGCATTTTCTAACCTTCCGACATTTCGTCGATGGTCTTGGCCAGGGAAGGCGCGAGATGCTCGAGGAACCAGTCGACCTCGGGCATGCCGAGGGCCCGCAGCTTTTCTTCATTTTCCCGGAGGGCGATGGCGAATTCGCGGTTGCCGGCGGACAGCTCGCTGACGCATTTGAGGTAGGCGTCCAAAAGGTCGGCGGCCTTGACGTAGCGGTACAATTCGGGCTCGTCGGGCGCGCGCTTGAGCAGCGGTTCGTAGGTCGCCTTCAGCTCGTCCGGAACCGTCGCCAGCAGCCGATCCGCCGCAATGGCTTCGATTTCCCGGAAATTGGCCAGGATGCGGGGATTGTGGTGCTTCACGGGCGTCGGGATGTCGCCGATGAACACTTCCGACGCGTCGTGGAACAGCGCGCAGGCCGCCGCCCGGGCCGGGTCGACGCCGCGGCCGAAAATTTCTTTGGCGATGCTGCACAAAAGATGCGTCAGCACGGCCACCTGATACGAATGTTCCGCCACGTTTTCCGGCGTCGTGCTGCGCATCAGCGTCCATCTTTTAATGTATTTCAGACGGTACAAGTAAGCCAGAAAATGATGGCCCATGGTTCGCTCCTTTTTTCGGATCCGGTTTTGGCCCGTTCCGTGTCCTCTATGCTATTATAAAGACAACAGCGCATCCAGACCAGAGAGGGGAGTCTTCGCAACATGTCCGCTTTTGGTGAAAGCATTTATCGGTTGATCGTGGAAACCTCGACGAACCTGCCGGCCGACGTGCGCCGCGCCCTGAAGGAAGCACAGGAGGCGGAGGACCGCGCCACGCGGGCGGGGCTGTCGCTGTCCACGATCGCCTGCAATATCGACATGGCGGAAGAGAAGGAATCGCCGATCTGCCAGGACACGGGGATGCCGACCTTTTTCCTGCACGTGCCGGTGGGCGCCAACCAGATCGTCATGAAAAAGGAAATCCGCGAAGCCGTCGCCCGCGCCACCCGCGAGGGCAAGCTGCGGACGAACTCCGTCGATTCGCTGACGGGGCAGAACAGCGGCGACAACCTGGGTCCCGGCACGCCCGTCATCCACTTCGAGCAATGGGAACGTGACGACATTGAAGTGCGCCTGATCCTCAAGGGGGGCGGCTGCGAAAACAAAAACATCCAGTACAGCCTGCCCTGCGAGCTGGAAGGCCTCGGCAAGGCCGGCCGCGATCTGGACGGCATCCGCAAGTGCATCCTGCACGCCGTCTACCAGGCGCAGGGGCACGGGTGCAGCGCCGGCTTCATCGGCGTCGGCATCGGCGGCGACCGGACGACCGGTTACGAACTGGCGAAAATGCAGCTGCTTCGCCCGGTGGACGACGTCAACCCGGATCCCCGCCTGCGCGAATTGGAAGAATACATCATGAAGGCCGCCAACCAGCTCGGCATCGGCACGATGGGCTTCGGCGGCAACGTGACGCTGCTCGGCTGCAAGGTGGGCGCCTACAACCGGCTGCCGGCCAGCTTCTTCGTCTCCGTGGCTTACAACTGCTGGGCGTTCCGCCGGCAGGGCGTGCTCCTGGACGGCAAAACCCACGAAATCAAGGAATGGCTGTACGAAAGAGGTTCTTCGGTAAAGATGGAGGAACCGGAAGCGCCGGCCGCGGCGGCGGGCGCCGCCGCTTCCGCCGGGCAGCGGGAGTTCCATCTGAAAGCGCCGCTCACCGAAGAGGACATCCGGCAGCTTCGCGTGGGCGACGTGGTCATCCTGAGCGGCGTCATCCACACCGGACGGGACGCGCTGCACAAGTACCTGATGGACCATGACGCGCCGGTGGACCTGCGCGGCGGCGTGATCTACCACTGCGGCCCGGTGGTGCTGAAGGACGGAGACGGCTGGCGCATCACGGCGGCCGGCCCGACGACCAGCATCCGCGAGGAGCCTTACCAAGCCGACATCATCCGCAAGTTCGGCGTGCGCGCCGTCATCGGCAAGGGCGGCATGGGCGCCAGGACGCTGGCCGCGCTGAAGGAGCACGGCGCGGTCTATCTCAACGCCGTCGGCGGCGCCGCGCAATATTACGCGCGGTGCATCAAGAAGGTGCTCGGCGTCGATCTCCTCGAATTCGGCATTCCGGAAGCGATGTGGCACCTCGAGGTGGAAGGCTTTGCCGCCATCGTGACGATGGACGCCCACGGCAACAGCCTGCACGCCGACGTGGAGCGCGATTCGCTGGAGAAACTCGCGCTCTTCAAGGATCCGGTGTTCGTGTGAGACGCGGCGTCCCGGCGTCCGGCGCGGCACGGAAGACGCGGTGGATGGGATGAACCGGTTCCGTTTCAAGCTGACCGCGCTGTTTGTGCTGCTCATCGGGCTCACCGTGGCGGCGGCGGGGCTCTGGATGCAGTGGTCGTACTGGAATTCGCATCTGGACACGCTGCGCGACCGCATGGCCCGTGAGCTGCTTTTGTTGCAGGAAGCGGTGCCCTGGCCGGAAGAGGACGACCCCGCACGCCAGCGCGAACGGCTGCAGGAACAGGCGGTCCGGTTCAAGACGATGGCGCAGATGCGCGTCACGTATATCCGCCCCGACGGCGTCGTCGTGGGCGATTCGGACCGCGATCCGGCGGCGATGGACAACCATTTGGACCGCGAGGAAGTGCGGCAGGCCCTGGCGGAAGGCATCGGCTACAGCCTGCGGCGCAGCGACAGCCTCGACGAACGGATGATGTACGCGGCGGCGGCGGTCCGGGACGGCGGCGGCCGGACGGTGGGCGTGATCCGGCTGGCCATGAGCCTCCGGGATATCGAGCGCGGCATGGCGCGCACGTGGCTGGGCCTCGGCGTCGGACTGGCCCTGCTCGTCGCCCTGGCCGCCGCCGTCAGCTACCGCGTGGCGCTCGGCGTGACGCGGCCCCTCGAGCGGATGACCGCCGCCGCGGGGCGCATGGCCGCCATGGACTACGGCGTCCGCGTCCCCGCCGGCGCGCGGGACGAGGTGGGCGAGCTGGGCCGCGCCCTGAACGCGATGGCGGACAGCCTCCGGCAGAAGGTGAACGAGATCCGGACGAGCGAGGCGCGGCTCAGGACGGTGCTGGACAACATGCCGAGCGGCGTGCTCATGATCGCCGGCGACGGCACCGTCACCGTGTTCAACCGGCAGGCGGAGCGGCTGCTCGGCGAAAACGCCGACGATCATGTCGGGAGAAGCTACGCGGGGATGAAGCGGCATTTCGAGCTGACCCGGCTCATTTCCCGCGGCCGCGAAAGCCGCGAGCCGCTGCACGGGGAACTGGCCTTCCATTTCCCGGAAGAGCGCCGGGTGGAAGTGCAGCTTGTGCCGCTGGACGGCGATGAGGCCGATTCCGGCGTGCTGGTGGTGCTGCAGGACGTGACGGCGATCCGGCGCCTGGAGCAAATGCGCCGCGATTTCGTCGCCAACGCGTCCCACGAACTCAAAACCCCGGCTGCCGCCGTCAAGGGCTTCGCCGAAACCCTCCTTTCCGGCGGGGTGAAGGACGAGGAAACGGTCCGTTCCTTTCTCACCATCATCCACGACGAGAGCGTGCGCCTGAACCGGCTGGTGGATGACCTGCTCGACCTTTCCCGGATCGAATCGCGGCAGGTGCCGCTCAGGTTTTCCCCGGTGGAACTGAAGCCTTTTCTGGCGAGGCAGCTGGACGTCATTTCGGCGGAAGCCGTGCGGAAAAACATCCGGCTGGAACTGGAAGCCGAGGACGGGCTGTTCATCGAAGCCGACGAGGACCGCCTCGGCCAGATCGTTCTCAACCTGCTGCAAAACGGCGTGAATTATACCCCGGAGGGCGGACGGGTGCGGGTCAGCGCTTTCGGCATCCCTCCGGAAGAGGAAGGCGGGGAGGAGCGCGTCCGCATCGTCGTGTCCGACACCGGGATCGGCATTCCCAAGCAGGACCTGCCCCGCATTTTCGAACGCTTTTACCGGGTGGACAAGGCGCGCTCCCGCAGCTCCGGCGGCACGGGATTGGGCCTGTCCATCGTGAAGCACCTGGTGGAGCTGCACCGCGGTTCCATCGGGGTGGAAAGCGAAGTCGGTGCAGGCAGCCGGTTTATCGTCGAACTCCCCGTACTGCAGCCGTGATGGGCTGCTTTTTTGTTTTTACATTTTACACTGCGTTAACATAACCGGATTTGAAGTGTGGTAAGATGGGACGGGGATTGTCCAATCGGAAGCGGCCTTCGCCGGAATGGGAAATTCGCACGACTTGGGGAGCGGAATGCGCAAAATGGCGGACAAGGTGCTCATCATCGAGGATGAACCGACCATCGCCCGGCTCGTGTCCTACAACCTGGCCCAGGAAGGCTACGAGACGGAAGTGGCCGAGAACGGCGCGGAAGGCCTGCACCGGGCCATGCGGGGCGACTATGCCGTCATTTTTCTCGATCTGATGCTGCCCGGCATGGGCGGTTTCGAGGTGTTGCGGAAACTGCGGGAAAACGGGGTGCGCACACCGGTCATCATCCTGACGGCGCGGGGCGCCGAGGAAGAAGTGGTGCAGGGCCTCAGGCTCGGCGCCGACGATTACGTCACCAAACCGTTCGGGGTGGCGGAGCTTCTGGCGCGTACAGCCGCCGTACTGCGCAGGGCCCGCGGCGAAAGCCCCCGTGAAGCGCCGGCCGGGGAGGACACCCGGGTGATCGAACTGGGCGATTTGAAAATCTATCCGGACAAGTACGAAGTGCAGCTGGACGGCGAATGGATTTCCCTGCGGCCCAAGGAATTCGAGGTGCTGCTGTATCTGGCCGAGCGGCCCGGCGTCGTGGCGACCCGCGACGACCTGATGGACGCCGTCTGGGGCTTCGAATACTCGGGCGGCCAGCGCACCGTGGACGTGCACGTCAGCTCGCTTCGCAAAAAGCTGGAGCTGGGTCGGCATTCCGTGCGGATCGAGTCCATCCGCGGCATCGGATACAAGCTGACGGTGGACCGCAAACCGGCCGGCTCTGTCAGGTGACGCGGCGTTGTTGGCCGTCGGGTACAACCCTGTTCTTTTTTTCGCCGGATCTTCTCCTCGCCCCTAACGCCCAAGCCCCAGCATCTTGCGCTGGAACTCCTTGGGGGAGCAGTTGTTGAACCGCCGGAACATTTTGTAGAAATGCGCCATGTTCGGCATGCCGATCCGCTCGCCCACTTCGACCACGCTCATGTCCCGCGTCAGCAGCAGCTGTTCCGCGCGGCGGATTCTCCGGTAGTTGACGTATTCGGTAAAGGACATGCCCATGACCCGCCGGAAAAATTTCACAAAATAATAATAGCTCATGTTGGCCATGCGGCATGCTTCCTCCACGCTGATGCGGCCTTCGATGCCGAGGTCGATGTAATCCAGCACCGGCTTGAGGCGGAGCCGCTCGACCCGGTACTGGTCCGCCAGCAGCCTGCGGCTGTCGCTTCGCAGAAGAAGCAGCAGGAACCGCTGGATGTGCAGGTTGACGGCCATTTCGTAACCCGTTTCCTTCCGCTGCATTTCCCCGTAAATTTCCCGCACGCACGTTGCCGCTTCTTCCCTGACGGGCGCGTTTTCCCGGAAAATGTAATTCAGCGCGCTGAGCGGCGTTTTGGTCTCGTTGAAAAACTGCAGAAACTGGATGGTGTTCTGATCGAAGAACGATTGCAGGTTGAACTGCAGCACGAGATACCGGACCGGCGTCTCATGCGCACGGTCGCGATGCAGCTGCGCGCTGCCCATCAGCAGCAGGTCTCCCGGACGGAGCACGTGCGTCTCCCCGCCCGCTTCCACCTGAAGGGAGCCCGACTCGATCAGCAGAATTTCGCATTCGGGATGGTAGTGCCAGGCGATCCAGCCGGGACGGGTTCGGGTCTGCTGCCAGATTTTGAGGGAAAGCAAAGGATTTTCGTACTCGATCCGTTCCTCGAAATAGTTCATGCTCACGGGTTCCTCCGGCGCCAATGCCAAGATCGCATAAGAAATCGTCTCCAGCGCGTCTACCTTTTTTCCGCGGTATTGATATAGTTGATTGTAAGTCAACCTGGCGCCCGACATCAAGCAGGGCCAAATACGAGAAAAGCGATGACGCCGGCGGAAATTCGCTCGACTTCGACAAACTCCCAAAGTTATAATTTATTGGAAACTGTGAAAACACTTACATATTCCTGAAAGGGTGAAATCGTTTGAAGCTGGGGATTTTTCTGGTGCTGTTCGGCGAGCGGTCTTTGGAGGAAGCGCTGGACTTTGTCAAATCGGCGGGCGTGCAGGCGGTGGAGATCGGAACGGGCGGATATCCCGGAACCCGCCACGTCAACGCCAGGGAAGTCGTGGACGACGCCGCGGCCATCGCGCGCATCCGCGACGCCGTGGAGTCCCGCGGGCTGACGATCAGCGCGCTGAGCTGCCACGGCAACCCCCTGCATCCGGACAAGGCCACGGCGCAAAGCTACCATGAGGATTTCGTGGCCACCGTAAAACTGGCGCAAAAGCTGGGCGTGGACACGGTGATCACCTTTTCCGGCTGTCCGGGCGAATCGCCGAATTCCCGCCATCCGTCCTGGGTGACGTGCGCATGGCCGCCGGATTACCTGGAAGTCCTGGAATGGCAGTGGAACGAGGTGGCCATCCCGTACTGGAAGGAGCAATCCGCGTTCTGCCGCGAGCACGGGGTGAAGGTGGCCATCGAATCGCATCCGGGCTTCCTGGTGTACAACACGGAAACGGCCTTGCGCCTGCGCCGCGAAGCGGGCGACAACATCGGCGTCAACTTCGACCCGTCCCACCTGTTCTGGCAGGGGATGGACCCGATCGAATGCATCAAGGCGCTCGGGCCGGCCATTTACCACGTGCACGCGAAGGACACGAAAATGGACCGCCGCAACGTCGCGCTGAACGGCGTGCTTGACGCGAAGCACTACAGCGACGAGCTGAACCGCTCCTGGATTTTCCGCACCGTCGGCTACGGGCACGACGAGGAGTTCTGGAAGGATTTCGTCAGCACGCTGCGCATGATCGGCTATGACGGTGCGATCAGCATCGAGCACGAGGACAGTCTCATGTCCGTGAACGAAGGCTTCCGCAAGGCGGTGGAGTTCCTGAACGGCCTCATTCTGCGCGAGAAAGCGGGGGAAATGTGGTGGGCGTGAACGGTCGGAGAACCATCCGGGTCGGCATGGTCGGCTACAAATTCATGGGCAAGGTGCACAGCCACGCCTACCGGGATGTCGGCATGTTTTTCGATATGGATGCCGGTTATGAAATGAAAGCCATCTGCGGACGCGACGAGCAGGGCGTGCGGGACGCCGCCTCCCGGTTCGGCTGGGAGAGCTGGGAAACGGACTGGCGCCGTCTGGTGGCCCGCGACGACATCGACATGGTGGACATCAACACGCCCAACGACTCGCACAAGGAGATCGCGCTGGCGGCGATCGCCAACGGCAAGCATGTGCTGTGCGAGAAGCCGCTGGCCCTGAACCTGGCGGATGCCCGCGAGATGCTGGAGGCGGCGGAGAAGGCGGGTGTAAAGCACGGCGTGTTCTTCAACTACCGCTTCCTGCCCGCCGTGCAGCTGGCCAAGAAAATCATCGACGAAGGCCGGATCGGCGAGATTCACCATTACCGGGCGGCGTACCTGCAGGATTGGCTGATCGATCCGAACGCGCCGATGGCGTGGCGGCTGCGCAAGGAAACCTCCGGCTCCGGCGCGCACGGGGACATTAACGCCCACTGCATCGACCTGGCCCGTTTCCTCATCGGCGAGTTCGACCGTGTCGTCGGCCATAGCCGCACCTTCGTGAAGGAGCGTCCGTGGCCGGACGGCTCGGGGAAGGGCGAAGTCACGGTGGACGACGCGACGGGGTTCCTGGCCGACTTCAAAAACGGCGCCATGGGCGTGTTCATCGGCACCCGTTTCGCCGCCGGACGCAAGAACGCCAACACCTTCGAAATCCACGGCAGCCGCGGTTCCATCCGCTGGGACCTGGAGCGGCTCAACGAGCTGGAGGTGTACTTCCGCGACGACGAGCCCGAGCTGGCCGGCTATCGCCAGATCCTCGCCACGGAGCCCGTGCACAAATACGCGGGCAACTGGTGGCCGCCGGGCCATATCATCGGCTACGAGCACGGTTTCGTCCACATCGTGTACGAGTTTGCGCAGCACATCGCGACGGACGCGCCCTTTGCGCCGACGTTCTACGACGGGATGAAATGCCAGCAGGTGCTGGAGGCGGTGGATCTGTCCATCGAACGCGGCGCCTGGGTGCGCGTCGACGAACTGTGAGCCGGACGGTGATGAATTGAACAGGCAACCGTCTGAAATTAACCGCCTGAAGGCAACCGCCCGAAACCGCCGTTGCAAGCGGATCCCCGCCGAAAACGGCGGTTTCGTTGTTTTTCAGCCCCTTTTTTCACCCGCCTTGGAAAAGGTTCAACCCGGCAGTCTCTCCTTCGGAATGGGATACCCGGTTCCCGGCGCCCGGCCGATATGAGCGGTTTTTCAACCATATTGCCGCGGTTTTTCTGCCCGACTGACTGATATGTGCGGTTTTTCGTACAAAATGCCGCGGTTTCCCTTTTCGACCGGCCAATATGTGCGGGTTTTCGTACATATTGACGCAGTTTCCCTTTCCGCTGAGCCGATATGTGTGATTTTTCATACACATTGACGCGGTTCCCCGTTCCGTCTGACCGATATATGCGGTTTTTCAACCATATTGCCGCGGTTTTCCTTCCCGACTGGCCAATATGTGCAGTTTTTCGTACATATTGCCGATGTTTCCAATTCCGATGGGGCGATATGTGCGGTTTTTCATACACATTGTCACGATTTCCCTCATCTGCGATATATGTGATTTTCTGCACATACAGCCCCTTTCCACGCCCGACCGGCGCCGCGTGAAAATTTTACATCCGTTTTACAAATGTTGCGAAATCGTTTTACACAAGGGCGCTACGATGTAGGCGAAAGTCTACTAAAAAATTCAGGAGGGTCTCGGAGTGGAGAAACGGGTTGTTCGGTTTGCACGCGGAGGATTTGCGGCGCTGTTCGTGCTGCTGCTGGCGTTTGCGTCGGCCTGCGGAAACAGCGGAAACAGTGGCGGAAGCGGCGGCGAGGGAGGCGGCGCGGCCCCAGCGAGCCCGTCGCCGTCGCAAAGCGAATCCGCGGCGGTTTCCGAACCGCCGGCGAGCACAACCGCGTTGTCCGGCAACATCGAAATCGACGGTTCTTCCACCGTCTATCCGATCACGGAGGCAGTGGCGGAAGAGTACGGGAAGGAGCAGCCCAACGTCAGGGTGACCGTTGGCGTCTCCGGCACCGGCGGCGGGTTCAAGCGCTTCTGCAACGGCGAGACGGACATTTCGGACGCCTCCCGACCCATCAAGGACGAAGAGAAAGCCGCCTGCGAGGAGAAAGGGATCGAATTTTTCGATCTGAAAATCGCCTTTGACGGCCTGTCCGTGGTGGTCAACAAGGACAACACCTTCGTCGACCATCTGACGGTCGAAGAGCTGGCCCGCATCTTCAACGCGGAAAACCCGGCAAAGACCTGGAACGAGGTGCGCCACTCGTTCCCGGCCGAACCGATCAAGGTGTATTCGCCCGGCGCGGATTCCGGCACGTTCGACTACTTCAACGAAGAAATTCTCGACAAAAAAGGCGTGCGCCAGGACGCCACGTTCAGCGAAGACGACAACACGCTGGTGACGGGTGTCGCGGGCGACAGAAACGCGATCGGTTTTTTCGGATACGCGTACTACGAGGAAAACAAGGATCGGCTGAAGGTGGTGCCCATCGACAACGGCGCGGGGCCGATCACCCCCTCCTTCGACACGATCAAAGACGGCCAGTATTCGCCCCTGTCCCGGCCGATCTTCATCTACGTGAGCAAGGCCGCCTACGAGCGTCCGGAAGTGAAGGATTTCGTGCGGTTCTACATGGACAACGTCAAGGATCTGTCCGCGGAGGTCGGATATATTCCGCTGCCGGACGAGGAGTATGCCGCGGAACAGGGCAAACTGTGACCCATCCGCGGATACCGCAAGCCCATCCCTGTCAGCCCCCGGTGCAAGGTCCGGCCAGCCGGACGGCCTGCGCCGGGGCTTTGGGCCTTTGCAATTCGTTTGGATCGAAATGCCGGGGAAGGAGCGACCGCCATTGCCATCGATCAGTTTCCGCAACGAACGCCGCCATCGGGCCGACCGGATCGTTCCCGCGATCCTTTGGGCCTGCGCGGGCGTTTCCGTTTTGACGACGCTGGGGATCGTATTCATTCTCGTCACGGAAACCGCGAATTTTTTCCGGATGGTTCCGCTGGGCGAGTTTTTCGCGTCCACCCGGTGGACCCCCCTGTTTGAGCCCCGCAGCTTCGGCATTTGGCCGCTCTTGTCCGGAACCCTCCTGATCACGGTGATCGCCTGCCTGGTGGCCATTCCCGTGGGGCTCGGGGCGGCCATCTACCTCAGTGAATACGCCCCGCGCCGCCTGCGGGCCGTGCTGAAACCGGTGCTGGAAGTGCTGTCCGGGGTTCCCACCATCGTGTACGGATATTTTGCCCTGACTTTCGTTACGCCCCTCATCCGTGCCGTTTTTCCCGAAACGGGCATCTTTAACGCGCTCAGCGCGGGCATCGTCGTCGGCGTCATGATCATCCCCATGGTCTGTTCGCTGAGCGAGGACGCCATGGCGGCGGTGCCGCGGTCCCTGCGTGACGGCGCCTATGCGCTCGGCGCGACGCGGTTCGAGGCGGCGCTCGGGATCGTGGTGCCCGCGGCGCTGTCCGGCATCGTCGCTTCGTTTGTGCTCGCCTTTTCCCGGGCCATCGGCGAAACGATGATCGTCACCATCGCCGCCGGAGCCACCCCGAAGCTGACGGCCAACCCCCTGGAAAGCGTCCAGACGATGACCGCCTACATCGTGCAGGTCAGCCTGGGCGATACGCCGCACGGTTCCGTTGAATACGGCTCCATTTTCGCCGTGGGGACGGCGCTGTTTGCCATCACCTTTCTCATGAACATTCTGGCGCAATATCTGGCGAAACGGTTCCGGGAGGAGTATTGAGATGGATCAAAGGTACGGGGGAACCACGGCGCCGGCGGTGTACGAAAATGGTTCCGGCTTGGCCGGCACCGGCGGTGTGCCGGACGCGCTCCGGGACGAGGAACACCGGCGGGTGGTGCGGCGCAGGCGGATCGACTGGGCGCTGCATCTGGTGTTCCTGGCTTCGACCATGATCGGCGTGCTGGTGCTTGCGGCGCTCATCGTCGACATCGTCATGGACGGCTGGGTCCGGTTCAACCCGGAGCTTGTCACGAACAATCCGTCGCGCCGGGCGTCCCAGGCGGGCATGCGGTCCGCCGTCGTCGGAACGATCTGCATGATGCTGCTCGTGGCGCCGCTCGCCTTCGTCCTCGGGGTGGGCGCCGCCGTGTACCTGGAGGAGTACGCGGGACGCGGCCGCCTCGCGCGCCTCATTCAGCTCAATATCCGCACCCTGGCGGGCGTGCCGTCCATCGTTTACGGCATCCTCGGGCTGGCGGTGTTTGTCCGGTGGTTTGCGCTGGGCCGGAGTCTCATCGCCGGCGCGCTGACGATGACGCTGCTGGTGCTGCCGGTCATCATCGTGGCGGCGCAGGAAGCGATCCGCGCCGTGCCCCGGTCCCGGCGGGACGCGTCCTACGCGCTGGGAGCCACCAAGTGGCAGACGGTGTCGAGGGCGGTGCTGCCTTCGGCTTTTCCCGGCATCTTGACCGGCGTCATCCTGGCCATGTCCCGCGCCGTCGGGGAGACCGCGCCGCTCATCATGATCGGGGCGCTGACCTACGTGACGTTCCTGCCCGGAAAACTGACGGACCCGTTCACGGTCATGCCGATCCAGATCTACAACTGGATCGCCCGGGCCCAGCCGGAGTTCCACGAGCTCGCCGCGGCGGGCATCATGGCACTGCTCATTCTGCTTCTGCTCATGAATTTCGCGGCGGTGGCGCTGCGGGGCAAGTTCCGTCATCGGATTTGAAGGGAGAAAGGCCATGACAGGCGGAGACACCATTATCGAGATCCGCAACCTGAACGTGTTTTACGGCGATTTTCCCGCGCTGCGGGGAATCACCCTGGATATTCCGGAAAAGGCGGTGACGGCGTTCATCGGACCGTCGGGGTGCGGGAAATCGACGCTGCTTCGCACCCTCAACCGGATGAACGACCTGATTCCGGGCTTCCACGCCGAGGGAACGATAAGGATCGCCGGCACCGACATCCATTCCCGCGAGGTCGATGTGGAAACGCTGCGCAAACGGGTGGGCATGGTCTTCCAGCAGCCGAACCCGTTCCCGAAGTCGGTATACGACAATGTGGCCTACGGCCCGCGGCTGCACGGCGTGCGCGACCGCCGCAGGCTGGACGAGATCGTCGAGCGGAGCCTGCGGGCGGCGGCGCTTTGGGATGAGGTAAAGGATCACCTGAAACGGTCGGCGCTCAGCCTGTCCGGAGGCCAGCAGCAGCGGCTCTGCATCGCCCGGGCGCTGGCGGTGGAGCCGGACATCCTCCTCATGGACGAAGCGACGTCCGCACTGGACCCGATTTCCACCCTGAAGATCGAGGAACTCGTCCAGGAGCTGAAAAGCCGGTACACCATCGTGATGGTGACGCACAACATGCACCAGGCCGCGCGGGTGTCGACGCGCACCGCGTTTTTCCTCGGCGGCGAGCTCATCGAATGCGCGGAAACGACGCGGCTTTTTTCCAATCCCCGGGATCCGCGCACGGAAGATTACATCAGCGGGCGATTCGGCTGACCGCCGGGCGCCGGAAAGGAAGGGGAAAATGGCAAGACGCAGGGAGCTGGACGAAGGGCTGGAGACGCTCACCGGCCTGCTGATGGCGATGGGCGAACACGTCGATCACGCGCTCAGCGGCGCGATGGAGGCGTTGGAAAAACTGGACGGGGACGCCGCTCGGCTCATCATTGATGCGGATCCCCTGCTGAACCGGATGGAGGAGAAGATCGCGGACACCGGTGCCCGCCTTATCGTGACGCAGCAGCCGGTGGCCAAGGATTTGCGCCGCATTCTCGTCGCGTTCCGGATGGCTTCCGACCTGGAACGGATGGGCGACCTGTCCGTGGACATCGCCAAAACCGTCCTCCGCCTGCAGGGGCAGACGCTGATGAAGCCGCTGGTCGACCTGCCGGAGATGGCCCGCATCGTCCGCGGGATGGTGCTGGAATCGATCCGGGCGTACGCGGAGGAAAACGTGGATCTGGCGCACAAGATGGCCCGGGACGACGATCGGGTCGACGCGCTGTACGCGCAAATCCTGCAGGAACTGTTCGCGCTCATGGCCACCGATCCGGGGCGAACGGGCCAGGCGATGCTGCTCGCCTTCGTGGGGCGCTACATCGAGCGCATCGCCGACCATGCCACCAACATCGGCGAAAGCGTCGTGTACCTGGTGGCGGGCATCCGTTCCGAGCTCAACCCGTAACCGGCGCTCATCCGTCCGCTTTTGTCCGATTTGCCCCGCGAGCCGGTCCGCTTTTGTGGTATGATGAAATCATGCAACGACCGCGGGGAGGTTCGGGGTTTGAGCGAAAGCGGGAACCGGGAAAAAATCATGCTCATCGACGGCAACAGCATCGTCAATCGGGCGTTTTACGCCATGCCGCCTTTGACGAACAGTGCGGGGCAGCATACCAACGCGGTGTACGGATTCATGACCATGCTGCTTCGCGTGCTGGACGAGGAAAAGCCGACGCATATCATGGTCGCCTTCGATGCGGGCAAGGACACGTTCCGGCACGAATCCTTCGCCGAATACAAGGGCGGGCGCGAGAAAACGCCGGCGGAGCTCTCGGAACAGTTCCCCCTGCTGAAGGAGCTTTTGCAGGCTTTCGGCGTCGCGCAGTTCGAGCTGGAAGGCTACGAAGCGGATGACATCATCGGCACCGTGTCGCGGATGGCCGAAAGCGAGGGCAAGGAAGCCGTGGTGGTGTCCGGCGACAAGGACCTTTTGCAGCTGGCTTCGGACCGGGTGACGGTGCTGCTCACCCGCAAGGGGGTCAGCGAGGTGGAACGGTTCACGCCCGACGCGGTGAAGGAAAAATACGGCCTGACGCCGGGACAGATCATCGACCTGAAGGGGCTCATGGGAGACGCCAGCGACAACATCCCGGGCGTGCCCGGCGTCGGCGAAAAGACGGCGCTGAAACTGTTGGCGGAATACGGCACGGTCGAGAATCTTCTGGAGCGTTCCGCCGAGCTCAAAGGGAAACTCCGGGAAAACATCGAGGCCAACCGGGACAAGGCCTTGCTCAGCAAGCAACTGGCGACGATTTGCCGCGAAGTGCCGCTTCCGCACGCGTGGAACGACTTCCGCTGGAACGGATACGAACCGGACACGCTGGCTCCCGTATTGCGGAAACTGGGCTTCCGGTCGCTGATGGAACGCCTCCTGCCGGAAGGGCGGGACGGCGCCGCGGCGCCGGCGTCCGGAGCGACGGAAAAAGCCTTCGACGAAATCGTCACGGTGCGCGGCGCATCGGAATGGGCGGAACTCGAGGCCGCCCTGCCCGGCGCCGAGTCGCTGATCGTGGAGTCCCACGGCGACAATCCGCACCAGGCGGAAGGGATGGGCATCGCCGTCGCCGCCGGGAAGCGGTGTTTCTTCATTCCTTACGAGCGCCTGCAGGACCCGGAAGGCGAGGGCTTCCGGAAGTGGCTGGCCGATCCCGGCGTGCCGAAGGTCGGCTTCGATCTTCACCGCGCCGACCTCGTGCTGACCCGCTCCGGTCTCGGGCTGTCCGGCCACGCCTTCGACGTGCAGCTGGCGGCTTACCTGCTGGACGCCTCGGAAGCCGATCCGCCGCTGGCCGGCCTGCTGGCGCGTCACGGTCTGCCCGCGGTGGCGGAGGATGAAACGGTGTACGGCAAGGGCGCCAAATTCCGCGTGCCGCCGGAGGACACGCTGGCCGGCCATCTGGCCGCCAAGGCGGACGCCGTCCGGCGCATCACGCCGGTGCTCAAGACCAAACTGGAAGAGGCGGGCATGCATCGCCTCTACTACGAGCTGGAGCAGCCGCTGTCGGTCATCCTGGCGGGCATGGAAAAACAGGGCGTCAAAGTCGACGCCGAGGCGCTGGAGCAGCTCGGCCGCGAATTCCAGCGCGGCATCGAGGACACGATGGCGGCGATCTACCGCCTGGCGGGCTATGAATTCAACATCGGTTCGCCGAAGCAGCTCGGGGAAGTGTTGTTCGACAAGCTCGGGCTGCCCGTCATCAAGAAGACGAAGACCGGCTACTCCACGGATGCCGACGTGCTGGAGAAGCTGGAGCCGTACCACGAGATCGTGCGGCTCATCCTGCACTACCGCCAGCTGACCAAGCTCCAGTCCACCTATATCGAGGGTCTGCTCAAGGAAATCCGCCCCGACACGGGTAAGGTGCACACCTATTTCCGCCAGACGGTGGCGGCCACGGGACGCCTGAGCAGCCAGTATCCGAACCTGCAAAACATCCCGATCCGCCTCGAGGAAGGCCGGCAGATCCGCAAGGCGTTCGTGCCGTCCGAACCGGGCTGGTACATGTTGTCCGCCGACTATTCGCAGATCGAGCTGCGGGTGCTGGCCCACATCTCCGGCGATGAGCGGCTCAAAGAAGCGTTTCGCAACGACATGGACATTCACACGAAAACAGCCATGGACGTGTTCGGCGTAGGGCCGGACCAGGTGGACGCGAACATGCGCCGGCAGGCCAAGGCGGTCAATTTCGGCATCATCTACGGCATCAGCGACTTCGGCCTGGCGCAAAACCTGAACATCCCCCGCAAGGAAGCCGCGGACTTCATCGCGCGCTACTTCAGCGTGTTTTCGGGGGTGCGCCGGTACATGGACGCCATCGTGGAGCAGGCGCGGCGTGACGGCTACGTGACGACGCTCCTGGAGCGACGGCGCTATTTGCCGGACATCCGGTCGTCCAATTACAACCTGCGCTCGTTCGCCGAACGCACCGCGATGAACACGCCGATCCAGGGGACTGCCGCGGACATCATCAAGCTGGCCATGGTGCGCATGGACGAAGCCCTCCGCCGCGAAGGCCTGCGCAGCCGGATGCTGCTGCAGGTGCACGACGAGCTGGTGTTCGAGGTGCCGGAAGACGAAGCGGAGACGATGAAGAAGCTGGTGCCGGAAATCATGGAGACGGCCCTGCCGCTGGACGTGCCGCTGAAGGTGGACGTCAGCATGGGACACAACTGGTATGAGGCGAAGTAGGGAAAACATCGGGGGGTTGGAACCATGCCGGAACTGCCGGAAGTGGAAACGGTCAGGCGGACCCTCGCCCGGCTGCTTCCGGGCAAAACCATCGCACGGGTGACCGTGCGGCTGCCGCGGCTGATCCAGCGGCCCGCCGATCCGGAGGCGTTCGCGACGGCGCTGGCCGGCCGGACCTTCCGGGGCGCGGAGCGGCGCGGCAAGTTTTTGCGTCTGCTGCTGGACGATCTCGTGCTTGTTTCCCATCTGCGGATGGAAGGGCGCTACGGGCTGTATCGCGCCGGGGAACCGGAGGAGAAGCACACCCATGTCGTGTTCCATTTCACCGACGACACCGAGCTGCGTTACCGGGACGTGCGGCAGTTCGGCACGATGCATCTGTTTGCGCCGGGCGAAGAATGGCGCAGCGATCCGCTGCGCAAACTGGGACTTGAACCGTTGTCGGACGAATTTACCCTGCGGGCGTTCCGCCAGGCGCTGGCCGGACGAGCCGGCAAAATCAAGCCGCTGCTTCTCGACCAGGAAATCGTTGCCGGATTGGGCAATATCTACGCGGACGAGGCGTTGTACCTGGCCGGCATCCACCCGGAACGCGCCGCGAAAAGTCTCAAGCCGCGCGAGATCGAGCGCCTGCACCGGGCCATCGTCGAGACGCTGGCGGCCGCCGTGGAAGCGGGCGGTTCCTCGGTCCGGTCCTATGTCAACGGACAGGGCGAAATGGGCATGTTCCAGCACCGGCTGAAGGCGTACGGGCGGACGGGACAGCCGTGCGGACGGTGCGGCGCGCCCATCGTCAAAACGGTGGTCGGCGGCCGGGGGACCCATCTGTGCCTTTCCTGCCAGAAGCCGCCGCGCGGCGCGGGTGCTTCCGCCCGGGCGCGCAAGGACCGCATGCACGCGGTCAAACGGCGCATTCTCGGCGCGGAAGCGGAGGCCTGAAGGAACCCCCGGAAGGGCAATCGGTTTTCCCCTGCATAGGATGAAGTTGTCGGCGCGAATCTGATCGCCGGCCGATCCATCATCCCGCCTGGAGGAAAACCATGTCGGCTTCCGTTTTGTCGCTGGCTTTGCTTGCCCTTTCCGTCAGCCTCGACGGCTTTGGCGTCGGCGTCGCCTACGGGCTTCGCCGCATCCGCATTCCCGCTCTGTCCGTGGCGGTCATTTCCGGCTGCTCTGCGCTGGCGGTGGCGCTGGCGATGTCTGCCGGGCAGCTCCTCGGCCGGTTCCTGGTTCCGCAGGCGGCTTCCGCGGCGGGAGCGGCCATTCTGATCGGCATCGGTTGCTGGTCCCTGTATCAGTGTCTCCGGGGCAGTGACCGGGATGACGGGGGACGCGACGGACAGGCCGAAGTACGCGAAGAAGACGGCGACACCACCGAAGAGGGCAACCTCTCCCGCGTCCGGCTGCTCCGCCTGGAAATCCGCCCGCTGGGCCTGATCGTGCATATCCTGCGCAGCCCGCCAGCCGCCGATGCCGACCGGTCCGGCGCCATTTCGCCGGGGGAAGCGGTGTGGCTTGGGGCGGCGCTGTCGATGGACGCCTTCGGCGCCGGCATCGGCGCGGCGCTGATCGGATTGCCCGCGGGAATTACCCCCCTGGTCGTGGGAGCGGCCGGCGCCGCCTTTTTGGTCCTTGGTCTCCGCGCCGGAACCAAGGCGGACGGGCGGCGGGCGGCGGCCAAAACGATGTCCGTCCTGCCCGGCCTCATCCTCATCATCCTCGGCTTTCTGCGCCTCTTTTGACAGAAATCCCGCAATGTTTTAACTTTGGATATAAAGTACCACCATGCGGCAAACGCCGGCCGGATTCCGAAGGAGGCCTGCCATGATCATCGGCCTGACCGGCGGCATCGCCACGGGCAAGAGTACCGTTTCCAACATGCTCAGGGCGCGCGGCGCGGCGATCGTGGACGCGGACCAGGTGGCCAGGGAAGTCGTGGAACCGGGAGAACCCGCCCTGCAGGAAATCGTCCGCCGCTTTGGCCCTGAAATCCTGAACGAAGACGGAGCCTTGAACCGCAAAAAGCTGGGCGAAATCGTCTTTGCCGACCCGGCGCGGCGCAAGGAACTGGAGGCGATCACCCATCCGGCGATCCGCGCGCGGATGCGGGAAAGGGTGGCCGCCCTGGCCGCCGAGGATCCGGACCGGCTCATCGTGGCGGACATTCCGCTGCTGTTCGAGGGCGGGCTGCAGCGCCAGTATGAGTGCGTGCTGCTCGTGTACGTTCCCCGCGAGATCCAGAAGGAGCGGCTGATGAAACGCGACGGCCTGACGGAGGCGGAAGCGGAAAAGCGGCTGGCGGCGCAAATGGACATCGAAGAGAAAAAACGCCTGGCCGATTATGTCATCGACAACCGGGGAACCCTGGCGGAAACCGAACGGCAGGTGGACGAGTTCCTGCGCCGGCTGGACAGGCCCAAGCGGAAGAAGCCTTGAAGCGCTTCAGGGCTCCAAGGCTTCCTGTATGCGGGATTGAACGATTAGACGCGGGTTATCGGGCTCTGCCGGCCAGCTGTTGCTCAGCGATTTGAATCATGCGGCGCACCATGTTGCCGCCAACGGCCCCGGTGTCGCGGGTCGCCATGTTGCCGTGATAACCGTCTTGGGAGAACTGAATCCCCAGCTCTTGCGCCACTTCGTATTTCAGTTGGTCCAGGGCGCTCGCGGCTTGGGGAACCACCAGCGTGTTGCTGCGGGATCCTGCCATTGCGGTTCACCTCCTTACGGTTGATAGTCGTATTATGCGCGGCTTTGCGGCGAACATGTGAGGGAAGGAATGGGAGCGGTTTTATGAAATGCCCTTATTGCGGTTTTGACGGAACGAAGGTTCTGGATTCCCGGCCGGCCAACGGAAACCGGTCCATCCGGCGCCGCAGGGAATGCGAGCAGTGCATGCGGCGGTTCACCACCTTCGAGATGGTGGAAGAGCGCCCGCTCATGGTCATCAAAAAAGACGGCAGCCGGGAAGAATTCAGCCGGGACAAAATCCTGCGCGGCCTGATGCGCGCCTGCGAGAAGCGTCCGGTGTCCATGGAGCAGCTGGAAAACCTGGTGTCCGAGGTGGAAGCCGAGCTGCGCAAAACCGCCCAATCCGAGGTGGAAAGCCGTGTCATCGGCGAGCTGGTGATGGAGCAGCTGTACAGGGTGGACGAGGTGGCCTACGTCCGTTTCGCCTCGGTGTACCGCCAGTTCAAGGACATCAACATGTTCCTCAAAGAGCTGAACAACCTGATCGCCAAGCACGGAATGTAAAGAAGTCACGGAATTTTTGTTTGTTCGCCGTCCTTGTCATGGTATATACTGAAAATACGGTATGTTCGGCCAAATTTTCGAAGGTAAGGAGGCGAAGCCGATGTATGAGCTGAAAGACAGGGAATGGATTTTTGTCTTCACGGGACCGGACGGGTCCGGCCGGAAAACGATGGCCGACATGGTCGGAAGCACGTTTGGCATGAAAAAGGTCATTTCCTACAGCACCCGCAAGCCCCGGCCCGGCGAGCGGGACGGCCAGGATTACCACTTCATCAGCCACGAGGAGTTCCTGAAGGCCGAAGAGCGCGGCGAGTTCCTCGAAAGCATCCGCCTGGACGGCAACCTGTACGGGATCAAGCACAAAGACGTGGAAGAAATGTTCAAGACGAGCGGCTGCATTTACGTTATTATGAACACCGAAGGCGCCGAAATTCTGAAAAGGCTTTACGGCGATCATGTCGTCCGGCTGTTCGTCTATGCGGACCGTCAGACGGTGGAGAAGCGCCAGCGCGACATGGGGCTCCCCGACGACGTCATCGCCCGCCACATGGCGCATTACGACGAAGCCATGCAGTACATGAAACAGTGCGAGCACCAATTTGAAAATTACGACATCGCCCACACGGCGTTCGCCATCACCGAAGTGCTGGAGCAGTACCTGCAGCGTGACTTGAAGCACACGGACTGAGCGCACCCGCGCCTGTGCGGCGCGACGGCTTCCGGTCCACCGCGCCGATTTCCCTGCGGCACGATCCGACCCGCAGCGGCTTCCCCTAAACCCGCGGTGGGCAGCAAAAATTCCCGCTACCGTTCTTGCCTGATTGTCAAGCCTCCATGGGTAAGCTGTTCGTCCAAGTCGTCACCCGGAAGTTTCTGTACACCCAAAAATTTCCATTTTCTGGATCCTTTCGCATCTTTCTCCTAGCGAGCGGCCCTAGCTTTCCAGAACGCTGCGCAGGTAGCGGGAACGCAGCAGGCAGAAGTACAGGATCAGCGCCGCAAAAAAGCCAAGCAGCACCACCGACGCGGAACCGCCAAGGGAAGCGGCCATCCGCGTCTGCAGGGTTTGCAGCGCGAATACGGAATGAAGGGTGGCGACGAGGAAGGGAATGAAGAACAGGATCGCCAGCTGGATCGTGGCAATCTTCTTCACTTCGCGCACCGTCATGCCGATTTTGCGCAGGTTTCGGTATTTCGCCTTTTCCTCCTGGACATCCGTATAGAAGCGGAAGTAGATGAAACTTCCGGCGGCGATAAAGAACACGACGCTGATAAACGTTCCCACAAAGAGTATCAGCTTGTACGTCAGCTGGTCCGCTTTGTACCAGTCCGGCGATGACCGGTACTTGAACGCGTCAAAGTCCGGTTCGATCTGCGCGCGGATTTTTTCCGCCGCGGCCGCCGCCGCGGTCCAGTCCCGAACGGCAAAACCATAATAGGTCCCTTCCCGGATTGCGGCGTCCAGATTCGCAAAATCGGCATCGCTGACCACCAGGAGTTTTGCGAAGGAGCCTTCCGGAAAAATGTTGTCCTGAATGACACCGGTCAGCCTCAGCGGAACCCCTCCGAATTCCACGGTTTCATGTTCCCGGAATTCGATGCGGGTATCCGCCTTGTTTGTCCAAACGGAGACTTCAAGGGCTTCTCCGGGCTTGAGTTGCACCGGTTCGCGGTTCAGCACGGCCGCCAGCCGGTTGTACCCCTCCGCGGAAATCGCGGCGGGATTTTGCCTCGGGCCGCCGTCCAGTTCCACGAAAGGGACCGAAACCGTCTCATATGACAATCCGTCTTCCTCCAGGGCGGAGGCGATGAGCGAAAGATGGCGCTCCCGCCCGGGGTCCGAAGCATAGGAAAAATAACTGAACGGGATCGGGTAGCTTTTCGCGTATTCTTCGTCCACCGATTGGAAAACGGCGTAAAACGCCGCCATTGTCGAAAAGGACACCGTGCAGGTGATCGTGGCGACAAAGAGCAGGCGGGCGTTGTCCTTCATGCGATACGCCAGATCCGAAATCCATACCACATTGGTTTTTCTGAAAAACAGGGCCGGCACGGAGCGCAGCCACCGCAAGGCAAATACGCTGAGCTGCGCGTAGAGCAGATAGGTGCCGGCCGAAACCAGCACGGCGATGACCCCCAGGTCAAACGGGATGGCCATTTGCCTGACCACAATGGCGTAACCCGCCGCGATGAGCAGCAGCCCGGCCATCGAAAGCCATGCGGATGCTTTGGGCGGTTTCTTCGGTTTCCGGTTTCCCTTCAGAAGTTCGATGATCGCTTTGGATCTGACGGCCCATGGAGCCATCCGGGAGATCAAAAGGAACATGGCGAGAAACCCGGCCGCGGTAAGCAGCATGGCTTTCACCGGCACGTAGAACTCGAGTTCCGGAACTTCCAGAATCACCGAGGCAACCAGCAGGAAATACTTCGCCAAAAAGAGCCCGGCGGCGATCCCGGTCACCAGCGCAGCCAGGCCGATGATGAGGTTTTCCATGGAAATCAGGCGGTTCAGCTGCTTCCGCGTCGCGCCCAGCATCGTCAGCAGGCCGAATTCGTGGGATCGCGTCCTCAGGAAGGTGCCCACCGAGTAAAGGATGAACAGGAACGAGAAGGCGGCGATCGCCACTTCGCCCGCAGACATGACGAGATGGACGGGGCCGGACGTGAAACGCTCCCCGATCCGGGGATGAAACAGGTGGACGGCAAAAAGGAAAAAGACCAGGATGGAAAAGGTGCAGCTCAGGAAATAAGCCAGGTACGCCTTGTAGTTTCGCTGCACGTTTTTAATCGCGAACTGCCGGAAGGTCACGGGCGTCACCTCCCATGAAGGACAGCACATCCATGATGGCGCCGTAGAAATCCCTGCGGTGTTCCCCGCAATAAATTTCGTGGTAGACGGATCCGTCCCGGATGAAGATCACCCGGTCGCAGAAGCTGGCTGCGGCAGGGTCGTGCGTGACCATCAGGATCGTGGTGCCCAGTTCGCGATTGACGCGGCGAAACAATTCCATCACGTCGCGCGACGATTTCGTGTCCAGATTGCCGGTCGGCTCATCCGCCAGCAGGAGCGCCGGCTCGTGGATGATCGCCCGGGCGATGGCGGCGCGCTGGGCCTGCCCGCCGGAAATTTCGTAGGTGCGCTTGTCCAGAATGTCGGCAATGCCCAGAAGAGGGGCGATCCGCTCCAGCCGCCGCTTCATTTTTCCGACCGGCACGCCGTCCAGGGCCAGCGGAAGGAAAATGTTTTCCCGGACGGTCAGCGTGTGCAGCAGATTGAAGTCCTGGAACACGAAGCCGAGTTCGCGGCGGCGGAAGACGGCCAATGGCTCCGGAGGCAGCCGGTGCGGCTCTTTTCCGTTGATGAACACCTGTCCGGCGGTCGGATGATCAATCGTCGAGATGACATTGAGCATTGTGGTCTTGCCGCTCCCCGACGGCCCCATCACCCCGACAAACTGGCCCTTCGGAACGACAAAATCGATGTTTTTCAACGCCTGGCAGGACACTTTTCCTTCGTATATTTTGGAAACCTTTCGGATTTCCAGCATGTTCACGCGCGTTCACTCCTTTCCCGATCTGTCCTCCAGATTACAAGAAAGGAGGAGATTCCGGCTATCGATCCGGATGACATGAACCTTACAGATTTGTCACCCTGGTGTCCCCGGGAGAATCGGATACCGGGAATCGGATCGAGACTTTGGTTCCCGCTCCCGGGGCGGACTCCACGGAAACGTCGTGATCCAGGTGATCGCAGATTTTCCGCACGAGGTACAGGCCAATCCCCGTAGACTCGCCAAATTTCCGTCCGTTTGCTCCCGTGAAATACATATCGAAGATCCGGGGCAGGTCCTGGGGAGGGATCCCCACGCCTTCGTCCTCCACGACCAGCGCCGTCCGGCTTCCCTGCGTTTCCGCATGGACGCGGATGCTTTTGTTTTCTCCCTCGGTATAACGGATGGCGTTGGCCAGGAGCTGGGTCAGCACGAATTTCAGCCATTTTCGGTCCGACAGCACGCGGGCGTCCGGCGGGATGTCGACGACGGGGTAAATCCGGCGATGGATGAAGTGATGCTTGAGCTCTCCAATGGCTTCATGCGCCAGGGGACGCAGCGGCACCGACTGGATGCGGAAATCGTGACGGAAGGAGGACAGGCGGGAAAGCGTCAGGATCATATTCAGCAGGTATTCCATGCGGTGGATTTCCATCCGCATTTCCGCCGCCCCGTCCGCATCCTCCCGATCCTGGACGATCAGATGCAGTGCGGAAAGCGGCGTTTTCATCAGATGGACGAAACGGTTCATGAAGTCGATCCGCTCCTGCATTTCCTGGACGGATTTTTCCCGTTCCTCCTGCATGAGCCGGTACTGCCGGGCAAGACCGTCCTTGAAAGCGCGCAGGAGCGGCGAGGAGGCATCCATCTGCAGAAAAATTTTGGCGTCCTTCCAGCCGGAAATCCGGCTCAACCACCGGTAGCCGCCGTGTCCCGCCGCATATCGGAAAGCCAGAAAGACGGCCAGCAGAAAAAGGCTCACCAGAAACAGATACGCGAGATTGCCCTCCACCATCCCGGCGTCCAGCCAGCGAAAGGTGGCATACAAATAGAAAAATTGCAAGAGATAAAGCACGATAAATGAGGTGTGTTCCCGGATAAACAATCTCATTCCGCATCTCCCCCGTTCCAGGAAACATGCAGCCGATATCCCATCCCCTTGACGGTTTCGATGGCGTTTTCGATGCCAAGCTGGGCCAATTTCCTGCGCAAGCGGGCGACATTGACATTCAGGGTGTTCTCGCTGATGAATTCCCTGTCATCCCACATGCGTTCAAAAATTTTTTCCCGGCTGACGGTGCGCGGATATTTGCTGATCAAAAGGTCGAGCAGATCCGCTTCTTTTTTCATGAGGGACACGCTTCGCTTTCCGTAATGCAGTTCCGGGCGTTCCGGGTAGAAGGTCAGCCCGTAAAAATGAACTTCCCGCTCCGCGTCGGCGGAACCGCGGGACAGCTCTCCGTACGCCCGCCGGATCTGGCTTTTGATTTTGGCCACGACGACATCGTAATAAAAAGGTTTCGTGATAAAGTCGTCGGCGCCGCACTCGATCGCCATGACCTGATCCACTTCGCCGGTGCGGGCGGAAATGAACAGGATGGGACAGGACGACATCCGGCGGATTTTCTTGCACCAGTAATACCCGTCATACCGGGGCAGATTGACGTCCAGCATCACGACATGGGGCATGACTTGTTCAAAAACCTCATCGACGGCCTCGAACCGGTCCGTGACGACAGGTTGATACCCGTACTTTTCCAGATGTGCGGCAATCCGTTCCGCGATGCGCTTGTCGTCTTCCACGATCAGGACCCGGTGCATCGGCTTCCCTCCCACAAGTCAATAATAACCCGAGTGAGCAAAAAACAAAAAAAGGTGCCGTTTTTCGGCACCCCATTTGATTCGGACTCACTCATATTTCGCCGGGTCCACCAGCGCCCTGTACAGCAGGTAGACGAGCATGCCGACCGAGGTGAACACGAATCCCCAACCCAGCGTGATCTGCTCGATCTCCAGATAGTTGTTGCACAGCCGGACCGGGGCGAAAATGTAGAGCAAGCCCATCCCCATAAAAACGGCGGCAAAGAAACCGGCGACCCATTTTTGGCCCGTCCCGTTCAGTTTTCTCCAGCTGTCGCGCAGGGGAATGCCGGCCAAAAACGGCAAACTCGCAAACTTGAAGATTTCCGTCCCCGGGTACGTCAAGGCCTCGTCCATCGCCCGCGGCAGCAGCCAATAGCACGAAATCACCGCGAACAGCAGGATGCCCGGGATCCCGGTGGGGTTCCATTCCTCGAATATCCGGGGGAACCGCTTTTGAACGATGGGCGCCATGAGCAGCCCCGCAACGATCAGGAGCGGCATTTGCATGTGCATGTGAATGACCATGACGGATTCCATGAAATTCGCGACGGGGGGAAGCGCCAGGAAGACGAACAACCCGGCGCCGATTTTCGCCTGATCCATGGCCTATGCCCCCCTGTCGTTTTCAAGGATGGCCGTCACGACCCGCGCCGCTTCTTCCGGTTTGGCGTAATCCATCACCTTCAGAAGCCGGCCGCTTCGGTCCAGCAGGTAAAAAGCCGAATTGTGGGCAAAGTTTCCGTTCCCGTCGGGAATGACGATGACGCCGAACCGCTTCAGAAGCAGATCCAGCTCCTCCGGATCCGGAACCCGCACCATTCTCCACGTTTCACCGTCGCTGCCAAAGTGGTGCCTGTACCGGTCCAGGGCGGCGGGATCGTCCCGTGCCGGATCGAAACTGATGCTGAGGAACACCAGGTTTTCCCCCAAATCCTGTTCCGGGACACCGGCATAGATCTGCGCCATGTTCATTTCCGTGATGACGCACAGGTCGGGACAGAAGGTGTACATAAAGGACAACAGGACATATTTGCCGCGAAACTCGGAAATGGTGTACGTCCGGCCGTTGCCGTCCTCCAGAACGACCTCGGGAAACGGCGGTTTTTCCATCATCAACCGGTTCACCCTCGCGGCTTCCGAAGTAAACGCGCGGAATCCGTCGGTTCCGGCGCCGAACAGGATCAGTCCGGCGGCCAGAACGGCCGCGATCGCCAACGCGTGGCGTCGGTTGGTTGTCATGCGGGTCACCTCCCGGGAGGTTATCCGAGGGCGCTCCGTCCGGCCAGGGAATTCACCAAGTTCTGTAAGGCGGCGAACCGGGAGGCGCGTTGACGACCATATCCACGATCGGCACCACGTAGGCCAAGGCGACGACGACGATCATCAGCGACACCCACACGCCCCATCTTTCCGTCCAGTATCCCGAAACATCCCCCGGCTCTTTCTCCGCGACGGGGAACTCGGTTTCGCCCTTGGGTGCGAAGAACGCCAGGTAGATGACGGCATACAGCTGGATCGCCCCGCCGATCAGGAGCAGGATCGCTCCGATGCCCAGCAGGGTCATGTACGGATCCCATCCCAGCGCGGCGGAAAAGTCGCCGTACGTCGTGAATTCGGTTCTGCGCGGTACGCCGAGAAGTCCCGTCGTGTGCATGGCGAAGGCCATCAGGATCATGGCCGCCGCCCAGATGGCGGTCTGGATGAGCCCCAGCCGGTTGACGGCCGGCGTCAGCACGCGCCCCGTCAGGTGCGGAATCAGCCAGTAGCTCAGGCCGAAAAACGTCATCGCGGTGGACATGCCCAACGTCAGGTGGAAATGGCCCGGGATCCACATCGTGTTGTGCACGACCGAGTCCAGCTGGAACGTGGTCTGGGCGATGCCGCCGGCGCCGGCCGGGGCGAAGGCGAGCATCGCGACAAACGGGGAGACGAAACGGACGTCATTCCACGGCAGCTTTTTCAGCCAACCGAAGGCGCCTTTTCCGCCTTTGCGCCTGCCCGCGCGTTCCATGACCGCAAAGAGGGCGTAAGCCGTCATGAGCGAGGGGAAACCGATGGCCAGGCTCATGAACACGTGCATGTATTTGATCGGATCGGTGATGCCCGGGTCCACGATCTGGTGGTGGAATCCGCCCGTGATGTTCATGATCATCAGGGCGACCACGACGACGCGGGTCAGCGTGTCGTTCCAGAGCGTGCCGCCGATGATGCGGGGCACGACGACATACCATGCGGACACGGCCGTCAAATACCAGATGTTCACGGCGGTGTGCCCGAAAGCCCAGAACAGCGTGCGCGCGAGCATCACATGGATGGTATCCGCCCAGCCGAGCGACCACGGAAGGATGAGGACGATGACTTCGACCGCCACGAAGGCGGTGGCGCCCAGCGTCAAAATGAACGCGCCCGTCGCGAAGAAGGCAAGAATCGGCAAATGCTGCCCCTTGTGCCGCTTTCGCCAATCGGCGACCTGGATGAATGCCCCGAAACAGCACGTCCAGATGCCCAGCACGATGAGCACCAGACCGAAGTAAAAGACGGGGTGCGCCCGCATCGGCGGGTAGAAGGTGTACATCACGGACGCTTCGTTCAAAAGTACCATGACGACCGCCATCAGGGCGCCCGCCACCCCCAGCCCGAAGCCGGTCCACGCCATCTTCCGCACCCTGGGGAGAAGCCCGCCCAATGTGTGGGACAGCCCGGAATAGAAATAACCGATCATGAAAAATCCGGAGAAGACCACGACCATAAAGAAACCGTGGGCGGTCAGCACCTGATAGTAATCGAACCAGGACGGCAGCTCCAGCAGGCCCGCCCGGTTCAAACCCTGCAGCAGCCCGCATACGCCGCCTGCCAGCAGCGCCGCAAACGCGACCAGGATGTAGGATTTCGTCACTTGCGCGTCTTTCGGATGGACCCCGAAGACCCGGTTTATCCGCTCCGTCAGCGGTTGTGCGTGAGCCGTCATGTTGACCCCCCCTATACGACCGTAACGGTCCCGCTCATGTAGGCGTGGCCCGCGCCGCAATATTCGTTGCACAGTATCAAATATTTGCCGGGCCGGCCGAAGGTCTGCGTGATATTCAGCACGTACCCGGGGATGACCATCCCGTTGGCGTTCGTGCCGGTGATTTGAAACCCGTGGATGACGTCCTTGGACGTCAATTTAAAATGGACGGTCGAACCGGCGGGAACTTCGATATCCGCCGGCGCAAAAACAAAGGCTTCCAGGGTCATCGCCATTTCGTACTCGTTTTCCCCGACCTGCCGAATGCCCGGCTGGTCAAACGGCGGCGTTTCGTCCACCTTTTGCGGATCGATCCGTTCCATTCCGCCGGGGGGATACATCCCCTGCGAGAACGCATGGTATCCCATGGTCAGCATGAACAGCATGATCATGCCGAAACTCAGGGTCAGCCAAATTTTTTCCGATTTGTGCATGTCCCCCGTCTCCCTTCTACGCTCTTGCCAGGTACAGCGCATACAAAACAAGGTAAGTGATCAAAATGACCGCCCCGACGTATCCCAGCCCGATCATGGTGCCGGCGCCCGGCTGCGATGTTTCCTCATGGTCCGAACGGATGGGCCGGTTCGTGTCCGCCATCGTTTTCAGCCTCCTCACGGAGAAGTTGGTAACTTCAATATAGGGGGAGGCCGGGGCTGTATTTGTGACAGCTGTCACTATGTGAACGAAAGTTAACAAAGGACGGGGAGGCCGGGATTGGATTTGTGACTGAAATCACAAAAAAAAAGATATGCAGACCCAAAGGGATTAAAGGGCCAAATAGTTTATAATAAAAACATATGAATACAAAATATGTAATAAATTCTAACACAATATATAAAACGGGTCCTTGAACATTGGCAGATATTGGGTTATAATAAACCAACAAAACACAAATTTGTTATATTTAAGTTATATTATATGACAATTGAGAGGTGGAGACGGCCAATGGACAAAAAAGAAGCGAAATTGAAAATTTTGGAGGCCAAAGCGAAAAAAGGTCTGACCTGGAGCGAGATCGCCCGGGCGTTGCAACGATCGGAAGTTTGGACGACGGCTGCGCTGCTGGGTCAGCATCCATTGTCTCCGTCCGAAGCGGAAACCGTAACGGCTCTGTTGGAGTTGGAGCCTGAAGTGGCGGTTTCGTTAACGAAGCCTCCTTTCCGGGGGGAGGAGACGATCATGCCGCCCAGGGATTCTGTTATTTACCGGTTTTACGAAATTATTCTCGTATATGGTCCCGCCATCAAAGAATTAATCCATGAAAAATTCGGCGACGGCATCATGAGCGCCATTGACTTTGAAATGGATATCCAACGGGTCGAAGATCCGAAAGGGGATCGCGTCGTCGTCACCATGAACGGCAAATTTTTGCCGTATCGCAAATGGTGAGGAGGGGGAGAGAGAAGAAGTGGCGGAGGCCATCCGCTCAGGCGTAATGCTCCGCCAATGAACGCTTTCGGCCGCTTGATGGGGAGACCGCCATGTCCCGCGATTTTGGCAGGAAAGGGCGGTCTTTTTGTTTGGATCGGCAGAGAATCCAGCTTGACGTATTTCCGTCAAAACAAAAAACGCCTTTGGCAGGCGTTTTACTTCATTGGAATGGTGGACCTTAGCGGGCTCGAACCGCCGACCTCTTCGCTGCCAGCGAAGCGCTCTCCCAGCTGAGCTAAAGGCCCATGTTGTTCATCAGCGACAGATGTGATATTACCACAAAACCGTCCGGGCTGTCAAACACGTTTCGTGGGGTATCCGCACTTTTCCCGCGGTTTTCCCGCCTCATCACGAAACGCGGCCCCGCTTGCCACGTATTAAGAATCGTGTGGTGATTTTTTCGCGGGGAGGAGACAACCGTTGGAAGTGTACAAGGGAGGACTCGACGGGGAAACGCGGAAAGTGGTGCGCTTGCCGACGGGATTCGGCCGGAAGCTGGCCGCCGGCGTGATCGTCGTGCTGCTGCTCATCATCGGATCGTCCTGTTTCTACACCGTGCAGGAACACGAACAGGCGGCGATCCTCACCTTCGGCAAATACACGGCGACGCAGGACAAATCCGGGCTGCATTTCAAGCTGCCCTGGCCGATCCAGAGCGTCGTCAAGGTGCCGGCCAACCTGACCCAAAAGATCCAGATCGGCTACCGCGAGGATGACCGGGGCAATGTCTTCCCGGTGGAAGAGGAAGCGCTCATGATCACCGGCGACGAAAACATCGTGTGGGCCGACGCGGTGGTGGAATGGAAAATCGCGGACGTGCGCAATTACCTGTACAACATTTCGGATCCGGAACAGTTCCTGCGCAACGCCGCCAGCTCCGCGATCCGTTCCGTGATCGGCTCCACCAGGCTGGACTACGCGATCACGGAAGGCAAGTCGGTGATCCAGACGGAAGTGAAGGCGAAGCTGGATGAAATCCTGTCGATGTACGAAACCGGCATCCAGGTCCTGGACCTGAAATTCCAGGACATCGAGCCGCCGGAAGGGGAAGTCCAGCAGGCCTTCAGGGAAGTGACCAACGCGCGGGAAGAAAAGAACACGAAGATCAACCAGGCGCAGAAATACATGAACGACCGGCTGCCGAAGGCGCGGGGCGAAGCCCAGGCGCTGATCGAGAAAGCCGAAGCGGAGAAAAAGGCCCGCATCCTCAATGCGCAGGGCGACGTGGCCAAGTTCAACGCCATCTACGAAGCGTACCGCGCCAATCCGGACGTGACGGCGGAACGGCTGCTGCTGGAGGCGCTGGAAAAGGTGCTGCCGAACGCGAAGGTGATCATCACCGACGGCAACGGCAATACGCTCCAGCTGCTCAACCTTGACGAAGTCCTGAAAAAGAGCGGAGGGAACTCGCAATGACCGCAAGGGGAATCCGCACAATCGGCATCGCGGCCGTGCTCGTCCTGATCGCGCTGCTCAGCTCCGTATTCATCGTCCGGGAAGGCGAATACAAGGTGGTGCTGCGGTTCGGCGAAGCGGTGCGCATTTACGAGGAACCCGGCATCAAATTCAAGATTCCCTTTATCGAAAACACGATGTCGCTGCCGAAATATCAGCTGATCTACAACAGCAATCCGACCCTGATCCTGACCAAGGACAAAAAACCGATCAACGTGGACCACTACGCGGTCTGGCGCATCGAGGACCCGCAAACGTTCATCCGTTCGCTCAAGACGGTATCCAACGCGGAAAGCCGGATCGGCGACGCGGTGTACAACGCCGTGCGGCGCAAGCTTTCCGAGATCGAATACGGCGAAATCATCAGCGAAAACACCGCCCGGGGCGACCTCAACGCGGAAGTGACGAAAATCGTCGCCGACGTGGCGACGAACCAAAATTACGGCATCCGGATCGTGGACGTTCGCATCAAGCGGACCGACCTGCCGGAGGAAAACAAGCAGAGCGTGTTCAACCGCATGATTTCCGACCGGCAGTCCATCGCGGCGGGGTATCTCTCCGAAGGGGACGAGGAGTCGCGGAAGATCATGGCCAGCGCCGACCGGCAGGCGACGGAGCTGATCGCCCAGGCCGAGGCGGAGGCCAAGAAGATCGTCGCCGAAGGGGAAGAGGAAGCGGCGCGCATCTACAACGAGGCGTACGGCAAAGACCCCGAGTTTTACAAGCTGTACCGGACGCTGGAAAGCTACGTGACCACGCTGCAGGGCGAACCGGTGCTGATCATCCCCGTGGATTCGCCGTATCTGAAGTATCTGATCGGGGAAAAATAAGTTCACAGCCTTGTCACTTTCACGACCCAATCTTGTCACAACCATGACCCGAAAGGGTCATTTTTTTTGTCCGGCGGGGGGATACCATGAAGATGACCCATGAAAAAAGGGGGCGGATACCGTTGGACAACAGGACAGGTCCCGCAGTTCCCCGAGCTCTCCGCACGCGCCGAAAAAGGAAGGTGCCGGCGGCCGTGGCGGCCCTCGCCGTCCTGGCGGTTCTCGCGGCCTGTGCAGGGGCCCAGGGAGCAAAGCCCGGCACCGCGAACATCGACCCGGCCTCGGTGAGCGCGACCGTGACCACGGAGCCCGATCCCGCACGGGCGGGGACGCCGGTGCAGCTGGTCGCGGATATTTCGGGCGTGCCCGCCGGCGACGACACCACGGTGCAGTTCGAGATCCGCACGGAAGGCAAGGCCCATCTGATCGACGCGGCGGCCGAATCCGGCGGAAGGTACCGCGCGGAATACACGTTCCCGCAGGCGGGAACGTTCCACGTCTACCTTCACGTGTACCATCTCGACCTGCACATCACCAAACTGGCCAAGGTTGAAGTGACATAGGCCATGGCGGCGCAAAAACGTGTCCTTCGCGGTGCGGCGGCGATGGTCCTGCTCCTGTCCGCGTGGCCCGTCCTGCCCGCAAAAGCGGACGCGCAAGCGCCCGCCCGCCTGCAGGACCTCATCGACCGGGCGGAGCCCGGGCAGACGGTGCGGGTTCCGGCGGGGGAATACGAAGGCCCCGCGGTAATCGACAAGCCGCTGAGGCTAATGGCGGAAGGCGACGCCCGGCTGGTCCATCGGGGTCCGCAGCCAGCCCTGCATATCACGGCGGACGGCGTGGAGGTCCGCGGCCTGGCCGTGGACGATACGGAGCGCAGGGATGCCGGCACCGTCCTTGTCGAGGCGGACAGGGTCCGCCTGGCGGATCTGGCCGTCCGATCCGCTTCCCGGGCGGTGCGGCTGGTCGGTGCCGACAACGGCGAAATTCTGGACAGCACCATCGAATGGGCGGGCGGCGACGTCCCCGTGTCGAGGCGGGGCAACGGCATCGATCTGTACGAGTCGCACCGCAACCGGATCGCCGGCAACGCGATTTCCGGCATGCACGACGGCATCTACATCGAAAGCGGCGACGGCAACATGGTGGAAAACAACCGGGTCGACCGTTCGCGGTACGGCATCCACCTGATGTACACCGGGGGTACCGTCGTCCGCGGCAACACCGGCGCGCAGAACATCACCGGCATCATGGCGATGACGTCGCACGGCCTGGAAGTGACGGGCAACACGCTCATCAAGCAACACGAAAACGTGCATTCGCAGGGAATCCTGCTGTTTGACGTCAGCGATTCGCTTTTTGCGGAAAACACCGTGGAAGGCAACCGCGTCGGCTTCTATGTGGAGGAATCCCGCGGCAACCGGCTCGCCGCCAACGAAATCCGGCAAAACTACATCGGCGTTCAGATGATTTCGGCCAACGGCAATCTCCTGGAGCGCAACGTCTTTGCCGGCAACGTGGCGGACGCCGAGGCCGTGAATAGCGGAAACAACGAGGTCCGGGAAAACCACTGGGACGCCTTTCTCGGGCTGGACGCGGACGGGGACGGCCGGAGCGATCTCCCGAATCCGATCAACCCGTTCTTCCTGAAGCTGACCGGATCGGTGCCGGCGTTCCAGCTGTTTTTCCGGTCGCCCGGCATGGTGTTTCTGGAAGGGCTGTATGCCGCCGGACGGGACGGGTGGCTCTCGGACGCGGCGCCGCTCATGGAGCCGCCGGAGACGGCCGGCGCCGGACCGGACGGGCGGCGGCCTGCGAACGCGGCGGCGGGCGCGCTGGGGCTGGCTCTGCTGGCCGCGGCGGTCATCAACATCTGGTACTGGGGGTTGAGACGATCATGAAAAAAGCACGGACGGCGCTCGCGCTGGCTGCAGTACTCCTGCTGGCCGCCTGCGGGGGAGGAGGCGATCCCGAACCGGCGGCGATCCATGAAGACACCGACAAATGCGCCGCCTGCAACATGCAGGTCAAGGACGACGGTTTCGCCACCCAGCTGATCACGAGGGACAAAAGGGTGTTCAAGTTTGACGACATCGGCTGCATGTTCGAGTGGAAATCGAAAAATGCCGGGGCGGAAATCGTCATCGAGTTTGTGAGGGATCACGGGACGCTGGAGTGGATCAAGGCGGAAAACGCGTTCTACGCCTACGATCCCTCGTTCCAGACGCCCATGGCCTACGGGGTTTTGTCCTTCAAGGACAAGGCTTCGGCGGAAAAGTACGTGTCCGAACACGGCGCGGGCGTGGTGATGGACTGGGCACAGCTGAAAAGCCATACCTGGGAGCGCAACAAAAAAGAGACCCACGGCGGGATGGACGGCCACGGCGCGGAGCATGACAAGAGTCACGCCGAAGAGGCGCACATGGAGGGTCACGCGTGAGAGCAGCCGCGCATGTGGCGGCCCGGGAAATGCGCCTCGGCTTCCGCAATCCGTGGGCATACTCATTCATGGCCCTTTTTTGCCTGTTCAGCCTGTCGCTGCTCCTCATGCCGGCGGACCGGCTGCAGGAAGGCTACTCGGCCGCGGCCGGCTCCCTGCTGAATCTCATGCTGTACCTGCTGCCGCTGATGACGCTGCTTCTGGGCTCGTTTTCCCTCACGTCCGAAAAGGAAGAAGGCAGCTGGGATCTGCTCGCGACCTATCCTCTCGGCACCTTCGCCTTTCTGGCCGGCAAGATGGCGGGGCTGGCGGTGGTGCTGCTCACCGTCGTCGCCTTCGGCTTCGGCCTCACGGGCGCCCTCGGCGCGCTGGCCGGGAAGGCGCCGGACGCCGGCGTGCTCGGGATGTTTTTCGCTTTTGCCGTCGGACTCATCCTGCTGTTCCTCGCGGCGGCGGCGGTGATCGGCACGGTGGCGTCCAGCCGCTGGCAGGCGCTCACGGTTTCGGTGGCGGTCTGGTTTTTCCTGGTCATCGCGTGGCCGACGCTGCTCATCGCCGGGCTTGGGCTTTTGCCCCATCCGTGGATCAAGCCGGTCATCGTTGCGCTGACGGCGCTCAATCCCGCCGAGCTGGTCCGGCTGTTCGTGGTGGTAAAGCTGGGCGGAGGGTCGGTGTTCGGACCGGAATATTACGCGTGGACGAACTGGATCCGCGGGCCCATGGGGACGTCCGCATTCCTTCTGATCTGCGCCGTCTGGATCGCCGCTGCCATGGGATTTTCGCATTTGGTCTGGGAAAGGAGACGGACGCATGGCTGAGCCGATGCTGGTGGTGGACCGCGTCACGAAAATCGTCGGCCGGCGGACCCTCGTGCGCGAGGCGTCATTTGTCGCGCATTCCGGGGAGGTGCTGGCGCTGGTCGGCCCGAACGGGGCGGGGAAAAGCACCCTGATCCGCATGATCGTCGGCGCCATGCCGCCGACGCGGGGGAAGGTCACCGTGGACGGCTGCGGGTGGCGGCGCCATCGGAAGGAATTCGCCCGGCGGATCGGCTACATGCCGGACGATTATCGCTTCGGCGGCCGCCTGTCCGCCCGGGAAACCCTGATATTCTGGGCGAACCTGCGGGGCGTGCCGCGGGAGCGGGTGGACGAGGCGCTGGAGGAAGTGGGCCTTGCGGATTTCAGCCGCAAACCGGCCGCGACCTTCTCCAAGGGCATGCGCCAGCGCCTCCTGTTCGCCCAGGCGATGCTCGCCCGGCCTCCGCTCCTCGTGCTGGACGAACCGACGAGCGGGCTCGATCCGCTCTGGCAGGCGGAATTCGTGCGGCTGGTTCGCAAATTGAGCGGGGCGGGACACACGGTCGTTTTCTCCACCCACCAGCCGGAGGTGGCGGAAGCCCTCGCCGGCCGCGTCGTGCTCGTCAACCGGGGCGAGGTGCGGGAGGAAGCATCCGCCGCCGAAGCCCTCCGCGCGTTTTTCCGTCCCCTTGCGGAAGGCCTGAAGGCCACGCCCTGAAGCCTTCCGCCTTTTTGGCCGCATCGCCGCACCGACCGATCCGTTCCGTCTTTTCCGCATCCGGTGCTTTTTCCGCAACGATTTCACGCTCAACTGTGCCGGGATGAGGCCGGATTTGCCCAACGGGGTTCCAGCCTGCTTTCGGCCGGCTGCGGAACCGGTTTTTCGACGAGGAAGAAGATGAGCGTCTGCGTCAGCGCCGCCGCGAACAGGACGACGGGCAGCATTGAGGATTCGAGATCGTCCGCGAACGCGAGCAGCGCCGCGATGGACAGGACGCGGCCGGCGTTCAGGAACAGTTCCCGCATGACGATGGCTTCGTTCCGCAGCTGGCCCTTGAGCGGCAACAGCGATATCTGGCGATAGTAGGAATGGGACAGGGTATTGTTCATGAGCGGATTGCCGAGCGAGAACAGGATCATGAAGACGGCGACGGTCCAGAACGTGACGTCGATGAAAAGGAAAGCGGCGCCGATTACGACGCCGGCCGACGACATGAGGACGTACAGCCTTCCGAGATGTTCCCGTCCAAAGCGCGAGACGAGGAAGCTGGACAGAATGACAAGGCCCGAGAAGAAAATGGTGAGATAGCCGACCCAATCCTCCCGCCCGACTGTCCGGTACAGCATGATGTTGGGCAGAAACAGCGTGATGCCCTGGAACAGCCCCCACAGGAAGAAGGCGAAGAGCGCCCTGAGCCAGGCGGGCTGCCGGCGCATCACGAGCGGCACGAGGTTGATATGGAACGTTTTGTGGCGAAAACCGGACGGCCGGATGCGCAGGCTGAGCACGGCCGAGGTGACGAAGAGGGCGAGGGACAGCGAGAAGGTGGCCACGTAACCCGTCAGCCCTTCCATCACGCCGATGATCGTGCCGGCGACCGCCGGTCCGGCCAGCCCGGCCAGGTTGAAGAACGTCGTGTTGAGTCCGAGGAACCGGATTCGGTTCGCGGGGGTGGACACGTCATACATCATGACGAGATAGGCCGTCCAGTACATGCCGGAAGCGATGCCGCTGAACAGTCCGAACCAGACGTAGTGCCGGGCCACGGCCGTGCCGGCGAGGATGACCAGCAGGTAGAACAGCGCCGTCAGCCCAATGCCGATCCGGTACGTGAGAAGCCGGTCGGTCCGCTTCGCAAGCCAGGCGCCGGCCAGAAAGCCGAAGGGGGTCAGCAGGAACACGATGATGTTGTAAATGCCGTTTACGGCAAGATCCTCGGTCAGGCGCCAGAGGTACAGGTTCAGGAACATGCCCGCCATCGATGCGCCGAAATGGAACAGGCTGTGGATGCCGATCGTCAGAACCGCTTCGCCCGACAGACGCCGGCTCGGATCGACGGCGCCTCCCGCACCCGCAAACGCCTTCAGCCGGAACCATAAACCCATGCTGCTTTCCCCTTCTTCTGTCAATTCCGAGGTTGCCGCCTGCCCCCTATTGTAGCCCCCGCCGCCGTGAAAGCAAACGGAACAGGGCCCGCTCAGTCTCGTTCTCACGCCGTGCCGGTCCGTTAAGCCGCGTTATCCGACGCTTTTCAGCCAATTGATCATTTTATCCGGCGTCGACATGGGCACGATGTTGAGGCCAGAATGCATTTTTCGGCATGTCCGCCGCTCCGTCGCTTTTCCGCAGGAATGCCCGGCAGACGATCCTTGTCCGCGAGGCAGACCTGGGGGTATGAAAAATGGATACCCGGGATCTGAAAAATGGTGAATTGCTGAATGCCCGCGGGCAAAAATAGAATGAATACAAGCATGAGAATAAAGGAGGGAAAAGCGGTGAAGCTATGGTACAGGAAGCCGGCTTCCAGCTGGTCGGAAGCGCTTCCAATCGGAAACGGCCGGATTGGGGCGATGGTTTTCGGCGGGATGGAGAACGAAAGATTGCAAATCAACGAAGAGACGTTCTGGTCGGGCGGGCCCCATGACTACTGCCGACCCGGAGCGTCGCGGGATTTGCGGAAGGTTCGTGATCTGATCTTCCGGGACAAGGTCGAAGAAGCACAGCAATTGTTCGATGAGCGGATGAAGGGAAACCCCGAGCTGCTGCACGCTTTTCTTCCTTTCTGCGACATCAGGCTTCATTTTCCGGATCATGGGAAAGGCAAAGATTATTACCGGGAATTGGATCTCGAACGCGCCATCGCGACAACCCGTTATCGGGTGGACGGCGTGACCTTCGTCCGCGAAGTCTTCTGTTCCCATCCCGACCAGGTGCTCATCATGCGCATCACGTCCGAAGGCAGGGCCATGATCCGTCTGAGGGCGTCGCTTCACGCGGAGCACGAGGGCGCCGAAGTCCGGTTTGATGGTCCGGATACGCTGGTCCTGACCGGGCAGGCGGGGAAGCGCGAAGCCAGACCGGACCGGCTCAACGCCGGCTGGGACGGGGCGAGCGTGCGGTTCGAAGCGAGACTGCTTGTCATTCCGGAGGGAGGCGGCATCTGCAAAGCGGACGGGGCGCTGGAAGCAAGGGACGCCGACGCGGTCACGCTCATTTTCTCGGCGGCCACGAGTTACGTGAACTATCGGGATATCAGCGGAGACCCGAATGCCAGGGCACTGGGAGCAATGAGGGCCGTCCGCGGGAAATCCTATGAAGAGCTTGTCCGGAGGCATCTGGAGGATTACACGGCGCTGTACCGCCGGGTGCGGATTGAATTGGGAGACGGATCCGGCGAAGGGATCCCCACGGACGAACGGATTGCGGCCTACGCGGAGACGCAAGATCCCGGTTTGGCCGCGTTGTTTTATCAATACGGCCGGTATTTGCTCATCGCTTCTTCGCGGCCGTGCGGACAGCCCGCCAATCTGCAGGGCATCTGGAATGACGAGCCTTATCCGCTCTGGGGCAGCAAGTGGACGACGAATATCAACGTGCAGATGAACTATTGGCCGGCGGAATCGGGCAATTTGCCGGAATGCCATCTGCCGCTGTTCGATCTGATTGACGATCTCCGGATCACCGGAGCGCAGACCGCCAAAATCCACTACGGCTGCAGGGGCTTCGTGGTTCACCACAATACGGATCTGTGGCGGGCGGCCACTCCCGTCGATTACGATGCGGCGGTTTGGCCGATGGGCGGCGTGTGGCTGGTCCAGCATTTGTGGGACCATTACGAGTATTGTCCGGACCGGGAATTTTTGCGCAGCAGGGCGTATCCGGCCCTCAAGGAAGCGGCCTTGTTCGTGCTCGATTTTTTGACGGAAGCGCCGGAAGGCACGCCGTTGGCCGGCCGGCTGGTGACGGTCCCCTCCTATTCCCCCGAGAACCATTACGTGGACCATCAGGGGCGGAAACGCTATCTGACCTATGCGGCGACGATGGATATCCAGTTGATCCGCGATTTGTTCGAACGCTGCATGAAAGCGGCGGAGATTCTCGGGGTGGACGAGGATTTCCGCGCCCGGCTGAAATCGGCCATGGCAAGGCTTCCCGAGATGCGGATCGGGAAATACGGCCAACTGCAGGAATGGGCGGAAGATTGGGACCGGTCCGACGATCGCCACAGCCACGTATCCCATCTGTACGGCCTGTACCCCGGAAACCAGATTTCCGTCAGGGATACGCCGGAGCTTGCCGAAGCGGTCCGAAAAAGCCTGGAGCTCCGCGGCACCCATGATCTTCGCGCTTGGCCTGCGGCCTGGCGCACCGCGCTGCACGCGCATCTGCGGGATGCCGAAATGGCGCATCGCCGGCTGGTCAATCTCATCTCGTTGACCGCCAAGCCGAATCTGCTCAACGAGAATTCGCCAAGCCCCATGCAGATTGACGGCAATCTGGGCGGAGCGGCCGGCATTGCGGAAATGCTCCTGCAAAGCAAATGCCGTTATGAAGGAACGGACGTCATCCATGAAATCGATCTGCTCCCGGCGCTTCCCCGGCAATGGTCCCGGGGCCGTGTGAAAGGGCTGCGCGCCCGGGGCGGATTCGAACTCACGTTCACCTGGGAAGACGGCAAGTTGACGGAAGCGTTCCTCCATTCACCGTATGGCGGAATCTGCCGAATTCATTACAGAGACAAAACCCTGCAATTCAATACTGACAGAGGCGATACGGTCCCGCTTGATTTCCGGGCACGGTAATCCGATTCCGGCGTTCCCGCCTCCATCCGCAGCCGGAACGGGCAACGGAGGAGGTGATTTTTTTGCGCCCAGAAATGAAAGCGATTTCAATATTTTTGAAAAAAATCCACAACGGCCTTCTAAAGAATGTTGACTGCAATTTCCAACGAAATCTTTGCTGATTCTGTCGGCCATTTTGGTCTTGCTGGCCGGTTGCCAATCCGGAGGGAAGAACAACGGCACCGCGGGCCAGAGCACCGGCGGCCAAACCGGATCGGGCGTCCCCGAATCCGGCAGGCAGGATGAAATCGTGGAATTGTCGCTGTTCATCAACCATACGTGGTATCCGATCCGTTCCTGGACGGGCGTCATCGCGGAAGAAATCACCAAGCGGACGGGTGTCAGGCTGAACGTGACGGTCGCCGCCGACGAGGAGCAGCTTCCGCTCATGATCGCCTCCGGCGATCTGCCCGATCTCGTGTTCACCACGAGGGAGCCGAGATTGGAAACTCCGGAGATGTCTTACTCCTGGAACGAATTGATCGAGCAGTACGCGCCGGATTTCGAGATCGATCCGGTCCGGCTCGCGGTGAACACGGCCCAGGACGGCAGGGTGTACACGATTCTGAATGCCTTTGCGACACCCGAGGAATGGAAAAACAATCCTTATGCGCTGGGCCACGACGGGAACCCCGGTATCGCGGTCAGACAGGATATTCTGGAGGAGCTCGGCATCGAAATCCGCTCGATCGATGATTTTCTGAACGCGCTGGAACAAGTGAAGCAGAAGTATCCGGATATGGTACCGATGACGATGGACATCAACTGGATTCCGCAATATTTCAAGATGCAGTTCGGCATTCCGCCGCACAGCACGTGGTATGATCAGGACGGCCAACTGAAACATGTCATCACGCATCCGAACGCGCTGAAGTTCTACAAGTTTATGAACAGCCTGTACCGCAACGGTTATATTCTTGCCGAGAACTTCACGTACAGCAACGATCAGATTGACGATGAATATGCAATTACCGGCCGGGCTTTCGCCCACAGCCATACCGTCAACGTTGCGGATGCGGATATGGCCAGGGCGAAGAACAAAGGGACCAATTATCCCTTCAAACTGATTCCGTCGGTCCTCACCGACGAAGCCTCCAATCTGAGCGCCGACATCGGCTTTTCCGGCGTGTACATCACGAAGAACAACAGGAACCCGCAGAAGTCCATCGAGTTCCTCAAATTCCTGGCCAGCAAGGAAGGCAAGGAGCTGGTCATGTTCGGCATCGAAGGGCAGCACTGGGAATGGCATGAAGACGGCTATCCGATTTTCCACTATAACGTGAGCGACGACGATTACGTGGCCCAGGAAGGGCTGAAATGGTGGTACCTGTATTCGGACGCGATCGTGGAAGGATTGCGCAACTACGTTCCGGGGGCGCAGAAAACCCAGGCGCTGCTGGATATCAAGAAAATTACGGTTTACAATCCGGCGATCGGCATGGTGCAGCTCAAGGACGGCACCGACGAGAAGGTGATTTACGACAAGATCGCGGAAATGCTGAAGACGGAAGAAGTCCGGATCTATCTGGCGGAATCGGAAACGGCCGCCGAGCAGGCTTATCAAAACATGCTGCGGCTTGCAGACAACATCGGGCTTCCCAAGCTCGAAGAATGGGCCACGGCGGAATATCAGAAGAAGAAGCTCCTGCTGAACAATTGAAGCCGGCGCTCCGGACAACCGCAAGAAAGGGTCCTTTTCCTTGGACCCCGGTCTTCTTGTGCAATCGCCGCGAATGTTCTAAAGTAGTCGTATCAGCAAGGCCAATTTTTGGGATGTGAAGGTGATGAGGCGTTTTTATTCCCGGATGAGCATCGCGAAAAAGATGTTGCTGGGCTATTTCGTGATCATCTTTGTGCCTGTCATCACCTTTGGCATCGTCTATATCAATCTGGTTTACCAAAGCGTGGTCGAAGAGTACGCGAGAAGCAAACAGCAGGTGATCGAGCACGCGTACGCCAACCTGAGAATCGATCTGCTGCAGCTCGCGTCCAACTTCGGGCTGTTTCAGAAGAACACCAACGTCATCGATTATTTGAACGGCGTCCATCGGTACGATTGGGAGTATGTCTATTCCTATCACAAACACATCAAGCCTCTTCTGTCGAGCATGTCTTACGTCAACCACCATATCCGGGAAGTCAAGATTTACAAAAACAATCCGCGGGTATTTACCGCGCCGGACCATATCATCGATCTCGACGCTTTGCCCGCCGGCATTCAGAAGGAACTCGACCGCCTTCCGCCGGGAAGAGGGATGTGGCATACCGAACAATCCGAAACCGGAGGGTGGACCGTCGCCTATTATCAAAATATGTATTCCGACCGCTTTTCCAAGCGGGTTGGCGTCCTCGCCATCGAAGCGGACTCCGGCATTCTGGATTCGTTTGTCAAGACGCTCGGCAACGACGGGCGGTCGGAAGTCTATCTCTTGGCCGAAGATCTCCAATCCAATCCGCCCGGCGTGCGCGAAGACCTGATGGCGAACATGCTGGACCATCCCGGAAGCCATTTCTTTCTTGACCGCAAATCGCTGATCGTCAACCACCTGACGATCAGTGAGCTTGGGATCAGGGCAGCCGTGGTCAGCAAAGCGGACGATGTGTTTGCAAGCATCGCCAAGCAAAGATTCTGGATTATTTTGACGATCATCGGATTGCTTCTTGCCTTGTCCGGAATCTACTATTTGCTGGCCATGTCGCTGACGAAACGGCTTTCGCGGCTGGCCAGACATATGAGGCAGGTCGGCGTAAACAACTTCAAAACCCTGGATCAGGGGAACAACGAGGACGAAATCGGCTATTTGACGCATGCCTACAACTCGATGCTGCAACGGATCGACGAGCTGGTCAACAACGTGCAAAGGTCGGAGTTGCTTCGGAAGGAGAGCGCGTACAAGGCACTGCAGGCGCAGGTCAAGCCCCACTTTCTGTACAATACGCTGGAAACGATCCGCATGCTGGCGGAGAAGAACGGAGACGGGGAAGTGGCGGATCTCACCTATTCGTTCGGCCAGTTCATGCGCTACAGCCTTTCGAACTGCCGTGAACCGTTCAAATTGACCGACGAGATCCAGAACATCAAATATTACATGGACATCCAGAAAACGCGTCTGGGAGACCGTCTGAATTGCCGATTTCTGATCGAAACGGACACGGATCAGATCCCATGTCCGTAGTTCATTTTGCAGCCTCTGGTGGAAAATTGCATCGTCCACGGTCTGTCCACCGTCAGCAGGAAGGGGAGCATCACGATCCGCGTCACCGAGGACGATACGCATGTCCGGATCGAGATCATGGACAACGGCGCCGGCATGCCCCGGGACCGGTTGGAGAGCATCAGGCAAGTCCTGGACAACCGTCTGGACATCCGGGAATTCTCGACCGAAGGCAGCGGTCACGGTGTCTATAACGTCAGCGAACGCATCAAAACGTATTACGGAGAGGACTCCCGTCTGGAGATCGACAGCGAATATGGCGAAGGGACGACTTACAGGCTCCATTTGAGAAAAAAAGGGATGTCGGGTCATGCTGAATCTGCTGGTCGTGGATGACGAACTGGTGATTTTGCACGGCATCGTCAAGATCATCCGGGAAGGAAAGACCCCTTTCACCCGGATTGAAAGCGCCATGGACGCCCGTGAAGCGTTGTACGTGATGTCGTATTTCAAGCCTGACCTCATGATTACGGATATCCAAATGCCGGAAATGAACGGGTTCGAACTGATCCAAGCGGCGAAGGAGCGCAAGTTGTGCGACCGGTTCATCATTTTGACGGGACATGATGAATTTGAGTACGCCAGGCAGGCCCTTCGCCATCAGGTGATCGATTATCTGCTGAAACCGATCAACAAGGCGGACCTGTTGGACCAGCTGCGGAATACGGCAAATATCATCCTGGAGGAAAATCCGGAGAGGGAAGAGCGGACGGAGCACGATCCGCAACGCAGCTTCCATATTGAGACCATCCTGCGCCATATCGAGCAGTATTATCACCGGGACCTGTCCCTGGACCAGTGTTCCGAACTCACCGGTTTGCACCCCAACTACATCAGCCAGTTGTTCAAAAAGGAAATGGGCGTGTCGTTTGTCCAGTATCTGCAAAAATTCCGGATCGAAAAAGCGAAGGTGCTGCTGAGGAGAGACAAAACACTGCCTGTCCAGGTGATCGGACATCAGGTGGGATTCGAGAATCCGCAGCATTTCATGAAAGTGTTCAAGCGGCTTGTCGGCCGCACGCCGGGAGCTTACCGGGAAGCGGATGCGGAGGCGGGGACGATTGAAACAGCTGGCGATGAAGTATGACCGGCCGGCCGGCGGGTGGAACGAGGCGCTGCCGATCGGCAACGGCCGCATGGGCGCAATGGTCTTCGGCCATCCGGCGGACGAACGGCTGCAGCTCAACGAAGACTCGCTCTGGCACGGCGGCCCGCGGGACCGGAACAACCCGGACGCGGCGAAGGTGCTGCCGGAGATCCGGCGGTTGATTTTCGAAGGGAAGCCGCGGGAGGCCGAGCGTTTGGCGGTTACGGGCCTGTCGGGCCTTCCCGAGACGCAGCGGCATTACGAGCCGCTCGGGAACCTGCTCTTGGACTTTGGAGGGATCGATCCGGACGCGGTGGAGCGGTATGAGCGGACGCTGGATCTGGAACGGGCCGTCGTCACGGTGGCGTTTGAGCACCGGGGTGTGCGGCACAGGCGGGAATATTTTGCCAGCTATCCGGATCAGGCCGTCGTGATTCGCGTCACCGCCGACCGTCCGGGGCAGGTCTCGCTGACGGCGCGGCTGGAGCGGGCGAAGTGGCGGTACGTGGACAGGACGGGAAGAAGCGGGACGGACGCGATTTTCATGGCGGGCGTAAGCGGCGGCGAAGGCGGTGTGCCGTTCGCGGCGGCGGTGGCGGCGAAGGCCGAGGGCGGAAGGCTGGACGCGATCGGCGAGCACCTGATCGCGGAACGGGCGGACGGCGTCATGCTGGTGATTGCGGCCGCAACCGGCTTCCGCGTGAAGGAGCCGATCGCGCACAGTCTGGCGCATGCCCGGTCCGTCTGTGCGAGGCCGTTTGACGAGCTGCTTGAGCGGCACGTGCGGGACTATCGGGAGCTGTTCGGGCGCGTGACGCTTACGCTGGCCGGGGATGAAGGGAAAAACGGACTGCCGGTTCCGGATCGGCTCGAGCGGCTGCGGCGCGGAGAGGACGATCCGGGGCTGGTGGCGCTCTACTTTCAATACGGCCGGTATCTGCTTATCGCCTCCAGCCGTCCGGGGTCGCTGCCCGCGAATCTGCAGGGCGTCTGGAACGACCAGTTCCTGCCGCCCTGGGACAGCAAGTATACGATCAACATCAACACGCAGATGAACTACTGGCCGGCGGAAAGCTGCGCCTTGCCGGAGTGCTGCGAGCCGCTCTTCGACCTGATCGAACGGATGCGGGAGCCGGGCCGCAGGACGGCGCGGGTCATGTACGGCTGCCGGGGGTTCGCCGCGCATCACAACACCGACATCTGGGCGGACACGGCGCCGCAGGACAGCTACATCCCGGCATCGTACTGGCCGCTCGGCGCCGCCTGGCTCTGCCTGCATCTGTGGGAGCATTTCCGGTTCACGCAGGACCTTGTGTTCCTCGGGCGGGCGCTGGAGACGATGAAGGAAGCGGCCCGGTTCGTGATGGATTACCTGGTGGAGGGACCGTCCGGCGAACTGGTGACCTGTCCGTCGGTGTCGCCGGAGAACCGATACATTTTGCCGAACGGGGAAACGGGGGTACTGTGCGCCGGTCCGGCGATGGACACGCAGATCATCCGGGCGCTGCTGGGCGCCTGTCTGAAAGCGGAGCGGGTGCTGGCGGAGCGGGCGGGCCAGGCGGCCGACGAACCGTTCATCCGTGAAGCGGAAGAGGTGCTCCAACGCCTTCCGAAGGACAAAATCGGCAGGCTCGGCACGCTCCAGGAATGGTACGAGGATTACGAGGAAGCGGAACCGGGGCACCGGCACATCTCGCACCTGTTCGCCCTGCATCCGGGCGATCAGATCACGCCGCGGCGGACGCCGGAGCTGGCGCGGGCGGCGCGGCGCACGCTGGAGCGCCGGCTGGCGCACGGCGGCGGGCACACCGGCTGGAGCCGGGCGTGGATCGTCAACTTCTGGGCGCGGCTGGAGGACGGCGAGCAGGCGCACGCCAATCTCATCGCCCTGCTAGGCAAGTCGACGCTGCCGAATCTGCTGGATGACCATCCGCCGTTCCAGATCGACGGCAACTTCGGCGGCACGGCGGGCATCGCCGAGATGCTGCTGCAGAGCCACGACGGCGCCATCCATTTGCTGCCGGCGCTGCCGAAGGCGTGGCCCGCGGGGGAAGTGAAGGGGCTGCGGGCGCGCGGGGGATACACGGTTGACGTCCGGTGGGAGGACGGCCGGCTGACGGAAGCCCGGATTGCGGCCGGCTGCGACGGCATCTGCACGGTCCGGGTTTCCCGGGACGTGGAGGTGCGGCTGGGCGATCGCCCGATCGAGGTCAGACGGGACGACCGGTACGGCGATGTCCTGTCGTTCGAGGCGCGGGCGGGCCGATGCTATGAGCTGCGCGCCAAATCGTGAAGGGAGGGGTCATGCGGTGAAGAAGCAAGCGTTCAATCCTTACCTGCCGTCCTGGGAGTACATTCCCGACGGCGAACCGTATGTGTTCGGCGATCGCGTGTACGTCTACGGATCGCACGACCGGTTCAACGGCCACGCTTTCTGCCTGAACGACTACGTGTGCTGGTCGGCGCCCGTGGACAATCTCGGGGACTGGCGCTATGAGGGTGTCATTTACCGGAAGACCGACGATCCGCTCAATCCGGACGGCAGCATGTGCCTGTACGCGCCGGATGTGACGGTCGGGCCGGACGGGCGGTACTATCTGTACTACGTGCTGGACAAGGTGTCCGTCGTCTCGGTCGCGGTGAGTGACACGCCGGCCGGCAAGTTCGAGTTCTACGGCTATGTGCGGTATCCGGACGGCACGCGGCTCGGGGAACGGGAAGGGGACCAGCACCAGTTTGATCCCGGCGTCCTGACGGAAGGGGACAGGACCTATCTGTACACGGGCTTCTGCCCCAGGGGCGACAGGTCGCGGAAAGGCTGCATGGCCACCGTGCTCGGGCCGGACATGCTGACGATCGTCGAGGAGCCGGTCTTCGTCCTGCCGAGCGAGCCGTACAGCGCGGGCACCGGGTTCGAGGGGCACGAGTATTTCGAGGCGCCGTCGATCCGCAAGCGCGGAGACACGTACTATTTGATCTATTCTTCGATCCTCATGCATGAACTGTGCTACGCGACGAGCAAACATCCGACGAAAGGCTTCCGATACGGCGGGGTCATCGTCAGCAACGCCGACATGTACATCGATTCCTACAAGCCGGCGGACAAGCCGATGTATTACGGCGGCAACAATCACGGCAGCATCGTGGAGATTGGCGGGCAGTGGTATATTTTCTACCACCGGCAGACGAACGGTCACCATTATTCCCGGCAGGGCTGCGCGGAGCCGATTCGCTTTCGCGGGGACGGGAGGATCGTGCAGGCGGAAATGACGTCCTGCGGACTGAACGGCGGCCCGCTGATCGGGCGCGGCGAATATCCGGCCCATATCGCCTGCAATCTGTTCTGCAAGGACGAGGAGCTGTACGTCGGCACCTACGGCGCCTGGATGGACGGCCGGTTCCCGAAGATTACCCAGGACGGCAAGGACGGGGACGAGGAGCCCGGATACATCGCGAACATGCGGGATTCGGCGACGGCCGGCTTCAAATATTTCGACTGCCGCGGCGTGAAGCGGGTCAGGATCAAAGTCCGCGGTTACGCGAAGGGAGTCTTCGAGGTGAAGACGGCGTGGGACGGCCCGGCGCATGGGGTCATCCCCGTGGATTTCACGAACATCTGGAAGGAATACGCGGCGGACATCGCGATTCCGGACGGGGTGCACGCGCTGTATTTCACGTACCGTGGCGAGGGGAACGCGCAGCTGAAGTCGTTTGCATTGGAATAAGGGAGAACGGCTTCAAGGTGGAGCCGATGTCCATGAGCGCGCTGCGCATCCTGCTGATCGGCGCGTTCATCTTCGGGGCGATCTGGCTGCTCAACAGCTACAAGGGCATTCCCCTTCCGTTCATCATCGTCGTCGCGTTGGCGCTGCTGTTCACATTCATCGCCCGCAACACGGTGTTCGGGCGGCAGATTTACGCCATCGGCGGCAACCCGGAGGCGGCCCGGCTGTCCGGCATCCCCATCCGACGGCGGATTTTGCCCGTGTTCGTGCTGTGCAACACGCTGGCGGCCATCGCCGGTCTGGTGCTGACGGCCCGCGTGAACGCGGCCACGATGAGCGCCGGCACGATGTACGAGCTGGACGCCATCGCCGCCTGCGTCATCGGCGGCACGAGCCTCATGGGCGGCACCGGCACGGTCACCGGCGCCATCATCGGCGCGCTGATCATGGTCAGCCTTGACAACGGCATGAGCATCATGAATATGGGTCGTTCTGGCAGTATATCGTCAAGGGCGCGATCCTGATTCTGGCCGTCTACCTGGACATTTCCAGCCGGCGGCGGAAGAAGACTGCCTGAAATGCGCGCGTGCTGGCCGTGTGCTTTCGTTCGCCGGCCGTGTGTTTGTATCCGCCGTGCCTGTGCCAGTACCCGCCGGGCGTGAATTTGCGCATGCCGGACGTACACTTGCGCCCGCGGCCGTGCGCATTCGCTCACCCGGGCGGCACCGAAAGCAGCGCAACGGACATATATTCCGTTAGAAACCGGCAAAAACGGTTTCCCTGAATGCTTGCGGACATTCAGTCCGTCAGCGGGCGGCCTGGACCCGTGAAATCGTTTTCTTCAGGGTTCGGGTGCCTTCCAACGGACTGTATGTCCGTTAAAATTTTCGGCGCGCCTTCTTTTGGTCTCCAACGGACAATATGTCCGTAACAATTTGGGGCGTGGCCGCGTCCCGACCCTGCGGACCGTGGTGGACCGTACCCCGTCCGCCGTCTGCCCTTGCCATGGCAGACCGTGTCCTGGCCACCGCCGGAACGGATGTCCGTCAGTCGGCGGTTGTGCCGGAGATTTTTTTGGTCTATAATAAGAACAAACGTTCGCATTTCTGCTGCATGCGAGGAGGCGCATGACGATGAGCTCGCCAGCTTCATCCCCTCTCCCGGCGCCGGCGCTGCTTCGGCGGATCGGCGGCGTCGTCCGGATCATTTACCTCGACCGTGCCGGCGCGATCAGCGAACGGCACGTCCGGGTGGACGGCGCGGCCGGAGGCAAGATTCGCGCCTATTGCTTTCTCCGCCGCGGTCCCCGAACCTTCGAACCCGACCGGATTCTGGCGTTCGAACCGGCGCGGCGGGGGTGGAACCGGCATGGCTGATGAGGCGAACCGGCAGGAATGGACGCCGCCGGTGCGGACATCCCGGCAGGAGCATACGCCGCCGGCGCGGCCGCCGGTGCGGCTGACGGAGGAAGAGTTTGAAGGCGTCAAGCGTTACCTGCTGCTGGACATCGTACTGCGCGTGACGGATCACGATTTGCGCGTCATGGACGCGTCGCGGGTGAAGATGCAACGCGCGTACCGGAAGCTGCTGCTGGCGCTCCAGGACCGGGTCATGCTCGACATGGCTGCGCTGCGCCACCGGTTCCGCAAGGCCGGCATCCGGATCTACGGGCAGGAGCGGGACCGCGGCGGCGTCACCGCGTGGTTTGCCTGCCGGGGATACCATCACCGCATTTCGCTGCTGTCGGCGTTCATCCGCGCCCAGGCGGAGGAAATCCTGCTGGAATACCTTCGCCCGGACCGTTTGCGGTCGGAAGGTTCCGGCAAGTTCACACATTTGTCAAACGCGCAAAAAAGCCGCCCTTCCGAAGTGCCGGATGGTTGAGAAACAGCGGAAATTTCCGATAATATAGGGAGAGTGGAGAAGAAGTACGGGCGTCGCGCGGCGGATCCCGGCGGGAAGCGGTGGGGCGGGGTGCATGGACGGGCCCGGTCCAAACGGACATGCCCGGGCGCAAGGAAAGGAGCCGGACGGCTCCTTTTTCGCTGGCCGCGGCCTTCGTCGCTCACCGCCGCGGGGGATACCGCAGCCGGGCCACTCCGAGATCGATCAGGAATCCGAGGCCGGCATAGGTGAGGACGGTCAGCACGTACATCCACCAGACATTGACCTCGTGAATGTCGGTGAACATCGCCGCAAACCAGACGGGAATGCTGAACATGAAAAAAAAGAGGTTGTGCGGGTCGCGGCCGGTGGCGTTGAACAGGCAAAGGGCGATCCCGATCAGCAAGGCGGCCCAGGTGGCGCGTAAGCGCATGGTTTCGCCTCCCCGCGGCATTTTTTCCGTATTATGCGCAGCGACTCCTTGATCCATGCGGACGCCGCCCGGCGGATCGCCGAAACCCGACGGAAAGGAAGTAGGGCGAAGTGGACTCCTACGTTTACGAAGCGATGCTGGTCGTCCTGATCGTGCTGGTCAGCTCCGTTGTGATGGTCGTCTGGCTCAAGCGCAAAACCCGCAAAAAACGAGGATGACGGGCGGGATCACCATGGTGTACCAGGTCAACCGGGAAGCGATCCGGCGCCGCCTGGACGCGGTGCCGGAACTGGCCGGGGCGCTGCGCGAACTGGCGGAGCGCTGGTCCGGCACGACGCTGGAAGGGCTGGCGCAGGAAAGGGCGCTGCATCTGGCGGCGGAAATCGTCACCGATGTGGGCAGCGAGCTGATCGACGGTTTCTTCATGCGCGACGCGGCCAGTTACGGGGACATCATCGACATCATCGCGGAAGAAGGCGTCATCGGCGGCGATCTGGCAGAAGGTTTCCGCGAACTGGCGACGATCCGCACGCAGCTCATCCGTTCGTATACGGAATGGCCAAGGCACCGGCTTCATCCGTTGGCCGCATGGCTGGCCGACGGCCTGGAGCGGTTCGCCCGCGAGGTGGAGGCCTACCTGGAGCGGGAACTGGGGCCGTTTCAAAGGCCGTGACCGGGGATGTCGCAAAATGATTTCGCGTGTCGAAGTTTTTTTGTACAATAGGGTCAGGCAAGCGCCAGAACGGTCTGCGGCGGGACGGACGGCGTCCGGCGCAGGCGGGACGGAGTGAGGAAAATGTTGGCCTCCGGTGCGAGTACGACCCGCCGACAACTGATGCACCTGCTGAAGACGAGGGGAGACAGCAGTGTCCAGGATCTGTCCGATGCGCTCGGCATCACCGAAATGGCGGTCCGTCGGCATTTGCAAACCCTGGAGCGGGACGGCCTCGTCAGCGTCACAATCACCCGCCGTTCGGTGGGGCGCCCGGCATACCGCTACGCACTGACGGAGCGGGCGGAGGAACTGTTCCCCCGCAACTACGCGCAGTTGACCCTCGATTTGCTGGAGGAGCTGGAGGAGCTGGGCGGGGCGGAAACGGTGGAGCGGGTATTCGCCGGAAGGCGCGACAAGCTGGAAGCCCGCCTCAAGGATCGCCTGCAGGGCAAAACGCTGCGGGACAAGGTCGCCAAACTCGCCGCCATCCAAAGCTCGTCCGGCTATATGGCCGATTGGGAGGAAGACGGGGACGGATTTCTGCTCCACGAGTACAACTGTCCCATCGCCGCGATCGCGGGCCGATACCGGCAGGCGTGCCGGTGCGAGCTGAATTTGTTTGAATCGCTGCTGGATGCCGAGGTGGTGCGCACGGAATGCCTGGCGGAAGGCGGCATGCGCTGCACCTACGCGATCCGGGCCCGCCGCGGTGAAGCAAGCGGCACCGCGCCCCAGGCCGGTCCGGCGAGCGCCACGAGCTGAACCTGTTGAACCGTCGGCGGCCGCCGTCACGAACGCAAAAGTCCTTTTCCCGAAAGGGAAAAGGGCTTTTTTTTTGCTGCCGGATTTTGTTTCGAAGAATGGTGTCAGGACGAGCCCAACGGGCTTATAATGCAGTATCCCGAATGGGCTTCTGTCCCGGATGCCGTGACAAGTTCCCGGGCAAGGAGGGAATCCTATGGTGCGGGAGACCGCCTGGATCGTCATTGCTTTCAGCGCGCTCGTCGCGGGCGTTTCCATCGCTTTCGCCGTTTTCTTCCTGTGCAGGACGCTGCGGCGCTTGCGCGAGGACGTCGCCCGTCTGGCCGATGCGGCCGAAGCGGCGCTGCTTCCGTGGCGGATGACGGGAGAGCGTGCGGCGGAAATCACCGGGCTGTTCCACCGCAGCCTGTGCGGGTTCGAAGCGCTGGCCGAAAGCGGACGGACGATCGGGGAATCCGTTTCCCGGGCGGCATGGGCCGTCTCCCGCTTCATCGACGCGTGGATTCCCGCGGTTCTGGAGCCGTTTGCGGATTTGAGGCAGGCGGAGCGGGACGGGAGCCGCGAGGAACAACGTCAATAAAAATTATTCTGAAAGGAGCGGGTATATCATGTCCAAATCCAACAAGATTCAGCCTTTCGTCTGGGGCGCCGTGGCCGGAGCGATCGCCGCGCTGCTGCTCGCGCCGAAATCCGGCCGCGAATTGCGCAAGGACATCGTGAAGTCGGCGAAGACGGCGGGAAGCAAGACGGCCGAATACGGACGCCAGGCCGGCGCCGCCGCCAAGACGTTTGCAGGCAAAACCGCCACCGTCGCATCCTGCGTGAAAGAGGCGGCGAACCGGATCGTCACCGAGCTGCGCGTGCGCAAGGATCAGGACGAAGAAGCCGGCCGTGACGCGGAAGAAACGAAAGCCGTCTGACGGCCCGGCGCCAAGCGCCGCCCGACCCCGCCGGGCGGCGCGTTTTTTTGCGAAGCTTGGGCGATGGCCTGACGAGGACAGAGTTACATTTTGCGGGCGAAAATCATAAAGTATCATGCCTCTTCATCCAAAGAAAAAAAGAAAGCGGTGTTTTCGTGCAACGGGCAATTGCGGTTCTGGATTCCGGCGTCGGCGGCCTCACCGTGGTCAAGGAAATCATGCGACAGCTGCCCGGGGAGCCCATTCTCTACTTTGGCGACACCGCCCGGGCGCCGTACGGCCCGAGACCGGCGCACGAAGTGATCCGTTTCACCTGTGAAATCGTGGACTATCTGCTCCGGTTCCGTCCGAAAATGATCGTGGTGGCCTGCAACACGGCGACCGCGCTGGCTTTGGACGAAATCCGGAAACGCTCGCCTTATCCCGTGGTCGGCGTCATCGCACCGGGCGCGCGGGCGGCCGTCGAACGGACCCAATCGAACGTGATCGGCGTCATCGGCACGGAAGGGACGATCCGCAGCGGAGCCTACGAAACCGCCTTGCGCCGGCTGTCGCCCCGCATCCGCGTCGTGCAGCTGGCCTGTCCGGAGTTTGTGCCGCTGGTGGAAGCGGGGAAATTCGATTCCCCGGAGGCGTACGGCGTCGTGGCGCGATCCCTGGCGCCCCTGAAAGGCTGCGGGCTGGACACCCTCATCCTCGGATGCACGCACTATCCGTTTCTCGCCTCCACCATTTCCGAGTACATGGGTCCCGGAGTCGCCCTCATCAGCTCCGCGGAAGCGGCGGGGCGGGAAGTCGGCGCGGTGCTGCGCGAATCCCGTCTGCTCGCCCCCGCCGACGGGCCGCTGGTGCACCGGTTTTTCTGCAGCGGAGATCCCCGCAAGTTCCAGGAGATCGCCCTGCAGTGGCTCGGCAAATCGTTCTACCGGACGCCCACCGTATGGCAGGTGCCCGCCGTCGGGTGGTGACTCCCGGGCCGGGCTCCGCGACGGAACGCGCATTACATCAACGGCTTCAGATCATGCCGCATGAACCGGTCGGATGCCGCCAGTTCCCGCAGCGCCTCCTCGGCCCCGGGACGGCAGGCGGCCGCATCGGTCCGCGTTCCTTCCGGCAGCGCATAGCAGTCGCCGTTTTCCACCACGCCGTCCGGGGAAGGAAGGTAGTACACCTTGCCGTCCGTAAACGCGCCGTTGCGGAACACCACCGGTTTCGCTTCGTCCGTCAGCAGGCTCACCCCCGCCCAGTGGAGGCTGCCGGAGGAGATGCCGAGCAGATGCAGAATCGTCGGCGCGATGTCGGTCTGGCCTCCCGCCTTGTCGATCGTTCCCGCGTGGGCATCTCCGGGAAGGTGGATCAGCAGCGGCACCTTCTTCAACAGCATCTGTTTCTCGAGTTCGTCCAGGGGACGATTGAACAGCTGCTCGTAGAGGGCCCAGTCCGTGATGGAATTGTCGTGATCCCCGTAAAAGACGAAGATCATGTCGTCCCACAGCCCTTCCCGCTTCAGGCGATCCACCAGTTCTCCCACGGCTTCATCCACATAACGGGCCGCCTGCAGATAGTCGCCGAGGATGGTGCCCTCCAGAGAACCGACGTCGAGTTTTTGCAGGCCGGCGGGCAGCCGGTACGGATGGTGGCTGGTCAAGGTGATCGTCATGGCGTAAAAAGGCTGGCGATCCCGCTCTTTCAGCCGTTCGACGGTTTGCCGGAAAAACGATTTGTCCCCGAGCGACCAGCCGAGAGGCTCATCCAGTTCGAAATCCCGCAGGCTGAAAAAGTCCGCGTACTTCATGTTGCGGTACATATTGTTCCGGTTCCAGAAGCTGCCCTCGTAGGCGTGGTGGACGGTGGTGTCGTAGCCTCCCGCGCCGAGCAGGGCCGGCAGGCAGTCGAACGCCCGGTCCGCATACCGCACGAATACGGCTCCCGACGGCGCCGGATGCAGCGAGCAGTTCACCGCGAAATCGGCGTCCGACGTCCGTCCCGTCGCCGTCTGGTGATAAAAGTTCGGGAAATACAGGCTGTCTTGGATCAGCCGGTTCAGGTTGGGCGTCACTTCCTGTCCGCCCACCGACAGGCCGAGCACAAACGTCTGGAACGCTTCGGCCTGCACGACGAATACGTTCTTGCCCGGGAAGGCGCCGAACAGCGGATGCGACTCCGCCGCGAGCCTTTGCGCCTGCCGGCCCTCAAACCAGCCGCGGGTTTCCGACAGTTCAGTCTCGGACAAGCCCCCGTCGGGCCCCCGTTCCCGGACAAACCGGTACACGTCGTAGCCGTGGAAACCGAGGAGGCCGGTGACGTTGTATATCGGGACGTTCCACCACTCGCCACCGAAAAGGCCCCGCGCCCATCCCGCCTTCTGCTCTTGGACGGGCACGGCGATGAGAAGACTGCCCGAGACCGCCATCAGCGCGGCGAGGCCGGCGCAAAGCAGGCGTCCCCGCAGTCGGGGCGCAGGCGGAAGGCGCGGCTCGCGCGTCCGGAAAGTGCGGACGGCCAGCGCCACCACGAAGGGCAGGTCGGCCAGCAGCAACAGGTCGACGGGCCGAAGCAGGGACAGGATGCTGTCTTCCACGTCCGCGGCCTGGCCGGCCTGCAGAAGCACCGGCACGGTGATGAAATCCTTGAAGTAACGGAAATAGATCAGATCGGCCAACATGAGCAGCGATAGCAGCGTGTCGACGGCAGCCAGGGCCACCGCCCGCGAGCGCCGCCCCAGCGGCGGAATCCAGCAGACGGCCAGAAGCGCCGCGCCGGCGCTGACGAGCCATTTCCAGCGGTTCATGCCGCCCACGTCAAACTGGCCGTCCAGCCAGCGCAGTTTGATCAGCAGGACGGCGGCGACCAGAAGCGTTCCCCAGACCGCCGGCCAACGCCAAATCGCGGCTCGCGGCGGCGCGGCGTCCGCGGAAGCGACAGTATGGAGGCGCATGGTCGGACACCTCTTTTTCTCTCCACACGGAAATTTCTCTCTATAAGGGCTAGTATATCGGATTCTTCCGCGAGATTGAAATGTTCATCGTTCCTGCCCTCGCCGCCAGGCTCTCCGCAGGCGGCCCGCTCCCGCGCCGGGCACGACAATGCGGACCCAGACGGAAGCGGACAGCATGACGCCGGCCGACAACAGGAACAGTCCTTCCAGGTCGATCAGGCCGAACACCGCGCCGCCGACGACCGGTCCGCTCATGCTGCCCAGGGCGAGGGCGCTGGAGTTGTAGCCGAACACCCGGCCTACCATATTGTCCGGCGCATGGCTGCGGATCAGCATGTGCAGGGCGGGCGTAATCCCGCCAAGGAAACATCCGAGCAGAAACCGGTAAAGGAGCAGTTCCCCGACGGAACCGGCAAACGCCTGCGGCACGAACATCACGGCGGCGCCGCAAAGCGAAATGAACAGCACCGGAGCGGGACCGGTGCGGTCGCTCAGGCGGCCCAGCAGCGGCGAAAAAATCATGTTGGACAAAGCCGTGACGGACCCGACGAACCCCGACCAGAACGCGATGTTGTCCATCGACTCATGCAGCCTCTGTATAAAGATCGGAATGAACGCAATCGGACACAGCATCGCGAACTGGAGCGCGAAGGTCGTGCCCAGGAGTGCGGCGAGCCGCTTGTCCGCAAGCAGCCTGCGCACATCCTCGGCCATGCTGGTGTCGGTCTGTGCCGAGGCTTTTTCGCGGTCGAAATTTTCCTTGACCAGGAGCCAGGACAACAGGGAAGCCAGAAAGAGCAGCGCGCCGGTGATGTAAAAGATCGGCCGGAACCCGAATGCGTCGGCGAACAGGCCGCCGATGAGCGGCCCCAGAATCGTGCCCGCGGTGATGCCGGATTGCAGCGTGCCCATGGCGAAACCCATCTTGGCTTTGGGCGCCGTGGCGGACATCAGCGCGATCGCCGCCGGGTTGTAACCGGCGATGACGCCGTTCAGCATGCGCAAAACAAAAAGGTGCCACGGTTCCGTGGCAAACCCCATGAGCACGATGACCAGCGCCATGCCGAATCCGGAGCGCAGGAGCATCACCTTGCGACCTGTGCGGTCTGCAATGCGGCCCCATATCGGCTGGAACAAAAACGACGTCACGAAGGTCGCGGCGAATATGGCACTGCCCCAGGCGCCGATTTCGCCTTCCTCCGTGACGCCCAGATCCTGCTGCAAATAAAGCGGCAGAAAGGGCATGATCATGGTCATGCCGGACATGACCAGAAACGTGCCGAACCACAGGACGGCCAGATTGATCTTCCAGCGCTCCACAGCTGTCACCCCAATCCGTGCGATTCAGCGCCAGTCCGCAACCGGTACAAATTCCAGTATACTTTTTTTTAGCCCCGAATGAAATCCGCCGCGAATCCCGGAATTTGTCCAGGAAAAATTTGGTTACCGCGTGTCCTCACAAAAAGTTGTTGAAATTCCTCGGCAAACCGCGTATACTTGACTTAGGACGTTAAACGTTTAATATCATGACAGCGATTTCACAATGAAACTGCCCGGATGAGTGACGGATAACCCCCGATGAAAGGCGGAAAAACCAAGGAGTTCACCCGAATTTGCCGTGTTTATCCACCATTTCATCCGAAATTTTTTTGCTTGAAAAGTTAAACGTTTAACACCCACCAAAGGAGCCATGAACTTGAAGAAGCGAGCGACCATCAAAGACGTGGCCAAATACGCGGGGGTGTCCACCGCGGCAGTCTCTTACGTGCTCAACGGCAAGGAGTACCGGGTGTCCCCCGACACGGCCGAAAAAATCCGCGAAGCGATCCGGGAGCTCAACTACATCCCGGACTATTCGGCCAGAAGCCTGGTGAAGAATTCTTCCAAGCTCGTCGGCGTCATCATTCCGCAAACCGAGGACAGCAAGCAGCTCATCCTGGAAAACCCTTTCTACAGCGAAATGGTGAGCAACATCGAATCCCGGCTGCGGGAAAGCGGCTACCACCTGATCCTGTCCGGCGTCGACAAAGGGGAAAGCTATCTGGACCTGTCGGTGCAGCGCAATCTGGACGGCGCCATCATCATGGGCATCTACCCCGAGCAGTTCTACGCGGAGCTCAAGCAGGTGGAGATTCCCATCGTGCTGATCGACAGCTACATCAACGATCCCTGGTTCACCAAAGTCGGCGTCGACGACGAGTATGGCGGGTACCTGGCCACCCGGCATCTGATCGAACGGGGCCACCGCAACATCGCCCTGGTCACCGGCAGCATCCGCAAGGACGGCGTCGTCGAGAAGCGGTTTCTCGGGTACAAGCGCGCCCTGCGGGAAGCGGACATTTTCTACAACCCCGACTACGTGTTCGAGCATTCCGTCAGTTACGCATACGGTTACGAAGCCGGCAAGGCCATCGCCGGGAAGCATCCCGAAATCACGGCGGTGTTCGCGACGGCGGACATGGTCGCCTTCGGCGTCATCCAGGGGATCAAGGAAGCCGGAAAAGAAGTGCCCGACGACATTTCCGTCATCGGCTTCGACGACATCTTTTTGTCGCGCATGTTCGTGCCTCCGCTCACCACGGTCAGGCAGGACATTGCCCTGAAGGGGAGAAGGGCGGCGGAACTGCTGCTGGAGATCATAGAATCCGACGATCCGGACAAAATCGACAAGAAAGAAGTGGCCATTCCGCTGTCCATCGTGGAGAGACAGACCGTACGTTCGCTTTAGGCCGCAGCCGTGACCTCGCGCAATGCACCTCGGCATGCGGCACCCGGAGAAAAGCAACCCGATGCGGAGGTGAGCGGCCAAAAATCAAGGCCACGGGGTTCATTGGCATTCACCGTTTACGGATGCAAGACCAGACAAGGAGAAAGATGCTCAGGGAGGAATCATCCATGAAGGGGACCGAAAAATACTGGAAAGTGCTTGCGGTGTGCCTGCTGGCGATGACGCTGGCGATCGCGGCCTGCTCCCGGGGCGGGCAGTCGTCCGACAGCTCGCCGTCGCCGTCGGCTTCCTCGCCCGGCGCCTCTCAGCCGGCCCAGAGCCCGGCCCAACCCGAAACGGTCACCGTCAAGTTTACCAACTTCTCCGCTTCGGGGGACAACGAAAAATATCTGCAACAGATGAAAGAAGAGTTCGAAAGACAAAATCCGCACATCAGGGTGGAAATCGAGACGCTTCCGTACAACGATTATTTCACCCAGATGCAAACCCGCGTGGCGAGCGGAACGGCGCCCGACGCGTACGAGCTGAACTACGAAAACTTCATTGCGTACGCGAAGAAGGGCGTGCTGCTGGATCTGGCACCGCTGTTCGGCAATTTCGACACGTCGGCGCTGAACAAGAACGCCCTGGAAGCCTTCCGGACGGACGGCAGGCAGTACGGGCTGCCGGCCAGCTTTTCCAACGTCGTGCTGTTCTACAACGAGGATCTGTTCGACCGGGCGGGCCTCGGTTATCCGACGGCCGACTGGACCTGGGCCGACGTGAACGAGGCGGCGGAGAAAATCCGGGCGCTGGGGAGCGACATCTTCGGCATTTACCAGCCGATCCAGTTCTGGGAGTTCTACAAAACGGTGCGCCAAAACGGGGGCGGCCTGATGAACGACGACATGACGGCGTTTACCGTGGACCGGCCGGAAAACGTGGAGACGCTCCAGCATCTGGTGGACCGCGTGCTGAAGACGAACGTCATGCCGACGGAAGCGCAGATGGCCGGCATGGGAGACTGGGATCTGTTCAAATCCGGCCGGCTGGGCATGCTCGTCACCGGCATCTGGGCGTTCCCCGACTTTTCCGCCAACATCACCTTCAACTGGGACATTGAAGTGGAGCCGGGCAACAAGTCGAAAGCGACGCATTTCTTCTCCAACGGCCTGGTTATCAATAAAGACAGCAAGGTGGCGGAAGCGGCGTTCGAGTGGCTGAAATTCATGTCGGCCAGCCGGGAAGCGGCCATGATCCGCGTCGAAGCGGGCTGGGAGCTGCCGGCGGTAAGCTACGACGACGTGCTCCAGAAGTACCTCCAGGTCACGCCGCCGAACAACAAGAAGGCGGTATTCGACTCGCTGAACTATCTGGTGACGCCGCCCGTGGTGGAGCAAAACGCGGAAATGACCGACATCATCAACATGCACCTGCAAGCCGCGGCCCACGGCGCGAAATCGCCCGCCGACGCGCTCAGGGATGCGCAGGCGGAACTGGAGAGAAGAATCAACCTGCAGTAAGGCGGCAAAGGCCGCATCGGACGGGCGTCGGCACGGCGCGGGCAAGGCGCCGTGCCGCAACGTCTCCGGTGACCTTATCGGCTGCAGGGAGAAGGCGGCGGGGACCGATTTCCGATTGATGAAGGAGAGAAGCGCATGCCGCACGGCAGAAGACAATTCGGACGATTTGCGGCGTTCTGGTTTCTCCTGCCCTGCCTGACGGGACTTTTCCTGTTCAGCATCATCCCGGTCCTGTACGCGTTCTGGATCAGCTTCACCGACTGGGACGGGCTGAAACCGATCGATCCGCAAGCCGGCGTTCCCGCGTTCGTCGGTCTGGACAACTATGCTTCGATCCTCGCCAGCGAAGAGTTCTGGCGCGTGCTGCGAAACACCCTGTTCTTCATCGCGATGTACATTCCGCTCATTCTGGCCGCGTCCATATCGGCGGCGATGCTGCTGAACCGCCCGTACCGGGGCGTCGCGGTCTACCGGATGCTGTTCTACATCCCGGTGCTGACGTCGTGGGTGGCCGGCGCCCTCATTTTCAAGTCGATCCTGAGCCCGGAATACGGCGGCGTCAACGACATCCTGAAGCTGTTCGGCATCAGGGGGCCGGGCTGGCTGTACGACACGGACTGGGCGATGCCGGGCATCGTGTTCGCCAGCATCTGGAAAGACATGGGCTTCTTCGCCCTCATTTTTCTCGGCGGGCTGCAGGGCATCGATCCGGATTACTATGAAGCAGCCAAGATCGACGGGGCGGGCGCCTGGCACCGGTTCCGGCACATCACGCTGCCCCTGCTTTCGCCGATCACCTTTTTCGTCATCGTCATCTGCCTGATTTTCTCGTTCCAGCTGTTCCCGCAGGTGATGATCATGACGGACGGAGGGCCCTACGGCGCGACGCAGGTGATGGTGGAACGCATCTACCGCTACGCGTTCAGCTACTTCAAGATGGGGTACGCCTCGGCGTTTTCCTTCATCCTGTTCGCCATCATTTTCGTGTTCACGTGGCTTCAACTGAAATTGCAAAAGAAGTGGGTACATTACGATGCTTAAGCGATACGCAGGCCCCGTGTTGTTCCATGCGACGGCAACGGCGATCGCGGTCATGGTCCTGATTCCGTTTTTCTGGATGGTCAGCACGTCCCTCAAGAGCAAGGGGGCGCTCACCGCGGTGCCCATCCAGTGGATCCCGGAGGAAATCAGCTTCGAAGGCTACCGCAAGGTATTCGAAGTGTTTCCGTTCGCCCGGACGATCCTGAACAGTGCCGTGGTCGCCGTGATGACCACCATCGTGCGGCTGGCCGCGGCCACCATGGCGGCGTACGCCTTCGCCAAGATCCGGTTCAGGGGCCGGGAAGCACTGTTCGCCCTGATTCTCGCCACGATGATGATTCCGCAGCAGGCCACGTTCATTCCGCTGTTCCTGGTGATGAAGGAGCTGGACCTCGTCAACACCTTTACGGGCGTCATCGCGCCGTCGATTTTCAACGCGTTCGCGATCTTCATGCTGCGCCAGCACATGCGGACGATCAATGACGCCTACATCGACGCCGCGGTCATGGACGGGGCCGGCCACCGCATCATTTTCATCCGGCTGATGGTGCCGCTCAGCGCGCCGATTCTGGCCACCCTCGCCGTGATCGCGTTCATGGACGCCTGGAATGATTATCTGTGGCCCCTCGTCATGCTGACCGAACCGGAAAAAATGACGCTGCCCCTCGCCCTCAGCAAGCTGAGCGGGCAATACGCCACCGACTACAACACGCTCATGGCGGGCAGTCTGATCTCGATCGTGCCCATCGTGATCGTCTTTCTCGCCGCGCAGAAACACTTCAAAGCCGGCCTTCAGGTGGGCGGTCTGAAAGGATGAACGCCGTGCATTCGCAAGGGATTTCGCCAACGGGCGCCATGCGCGCCCGTCTGGATGGGCTGGACGCCGTCACGGCGGCGTTTCTTTGTTGCCTGGACGTGAACATGAACCGGACGTTCGACGGATGCGAGACGTACTTGCGGCAGCGGGCGAATCGTCTGGAAGAAAGCGGGCATTTCCTCGACGCCGCGTTCTGGCTCTGGGTGCTGGGAGAATACGCGGCGGCTTCCGGCCGGGCGGACGCGGTGCGGGAGTACGCCCCCGGCGTGCGGACCGCCGTCGCCGTCATCGGCCGCATGTGGAACCGGCCCGGCCCGCATTGGCTGATGCCGGACATCCGGGGCATCCATCTCGCCAACCTGGCGACGGCTTGCGGGGGCCTGCGGGCGGCGGACCGCCACTTCGGGGACGAAGAGGCGCGGCGCCTGCTCCGGGAAATCCGCGAATTCGTCTTCGCCAACATGCTGCTTGAAGGCCGGGTGGTCGGCACCCTCGGCAGCCATGAATCCACAGGGGATGTCGGCGTCGCGGCGGTTCCCTTCGGGCTGCTGGGCGCCGGCGACCTCGTCCTCGTCGCAGCGGTGGACTGGCTGGAAGAGCATCTGGCGGACAGTGGCGGGGTCCGCTTTTCCCTGCACGATACGCGCTACGGGGGATGCGCCCGGCCGGATTTGACGGCGCTGCTCGCCTGGCATTACACGGAGCGGGGCAATCTCGCCCGGGCCGCGGAGCTCCTGGAAACCGTCCGGCGGGGATGGGAACGCGAAGGAACATTTTTGGAATACGACACCGCGACGGCGCGGGTTCCCCAATATGCCCGGCATGACCTGGAAACCATCGGGCCGCCCGGGGAAAGCGTTCTCGCCCGGGTCGTCCTCGAGATTGCCAGCCGCAATCTGGAGCGCAAATCCGCCGGAGGCGCCGCGGAAGGTTCCGGCGTGCGGATCGTGCACCGCCCGGCGGGCACCCGTTCGCCCTATGTCAGGGAAGCCGCGGAGCGGTTTCCCCGGGAACCCGAGGAAGGCGACACCGTGACCGTGTATATGCAGACGGTGCCGTACCGCCCGACCCAGAAGGCATCGGTCCAGGTGGTGGCGGACGGCGCGGACGGGGACCGGGCGGCGTCCATCCCGATGGAGCCTTGCGCGGCCGATGACGGCACGCGCATCTGGCGGGCGGAGATCGGGAGATTCGCCTTCGGCAGCCGGGTGGAATACCGTTTTGTCGTGAGCGAAGGGGAGACGACGTACGTCTCCGACGCCTATTCGTTCCGGGTGAGAGGCTGGAGAGCCCTGGAACCGGCCTCGCTGCGTGCCGGCGCGGACAGGGTCGAGCTGGTGTTCCACCCGCTCGAGGGGATGGCCGCAGGCGGCGTACGGCCCCGCATCACCCTGGACGCACCGGACGGCCGAAAGCTGCGCTGCGTTTTCGATCTGGTTCATGAAGCGGACTTGCCGTCAAGCGCGCCGGAAAAGGAAGCCGTCCTTGCCGCCGGGCGGTGGCGTCTCACGGTGGACGCGGCCGGCGGGCATCTGCGGCTGGCGGACGAACACGGCCGGGTCATCGCGCAAACCGATGGGCAAGCCGGGACGGCGCCGTTTGAAGCGCTCACGGACGGGGACGGCCGGGTGTACAAACTGCGGTTCAACCTGCGCATGGAACCCGGCGAGCGGATGTACGGCACGGGGGAGCGCTACGCCGATCTCGAGTTTTCCGGCCGCACCGTCGACCATCATGTGTTCAACCAGTACCGGGACCAGGGGATGCGGACGTACATGCCCGTTCCCCTCGCGATCAGCTCCAAGGGCTACGGATTATACCTGCATACCGGCACATATTCCGAGTTCCGGTTCGGCAGCCGGCTGGGCGACCGGTTCGAGGCGGAGGCGGAGCTCGTTTCCGACCGGCCGCGGCTGGAGCTGTATCTTTTCCCGGGCACGCCGGCCGAAGTGCTCGGGGCGTACACCGACGTGACGGGCAAACCGCATCTGCCGCCCAAGTGGGCCTTCGGCCCATGGATGTCCAGCAACAACTGGGACAGCCAGGCGGTGACGATGAAGCAGGTGGAACAGACGGTCCGCCACCGGATTCCGGCCACGGTGCTGGTGCTGGAACAGTGGAGCGACGAAGCGACTTTTTACATTTTCAACGACAGCCAGTACACGCCCAAATCCGGTTTCGACGTCCACCGCTACGAGGATTTCCGCTTTCCGGAATGGGGGCGGTGGCCGGACCCGAAAGGGATGGTGGAGGCCATCCACGCCCATGGCATCCGCGTGCTGCTGTGGCAGATCCCGGTGATCAAGTTCATGGAGGGCATTCCCCACGCCCAGAAGGACGAAGACGAACGGACTGCCCTGGAACACGGGCTCGTCGTCCGCAGGCCGGACGGAAGCCCGTACCGGATTCCGCCCTTCGAGTGGTTCAAAGAAAGTCTCGTCGCCGATTTCACGAATCCGCTCACCTGCAGGTGGTGGTTTGAAAAAAGGCGCTATCTGATCGAGGACGTCGGGGTGGACGGGTTCAAGACGGACGGGGGGGAGTGCATCTACGGGGACGTGGTGTTCCACGACGGGCGCACCGGTGCGGAGATGCGCAACCTGTACCCCAATCTGTACTTCGGCGCCTATCATGATTTCGCCCGGGAGCTCACCGGCGGTGACGCCGTCACCTTCAGCCGGGCGGGATACGCCGGAGCGCAAAACTATCCCCTGCACTGGGCGGGGGACGAGCGTTCCACCTTCGAGGCGTTCCGCAGCTCCATCATCGCGGGGCTGAACAGCGGCATGTCCGGCATCCCCTTCTGGGGCTGGGACCTGGCCGGATTCCACGGCGACGTGCCGTCGGCGGAGCTGTACGTGCGGTCGGCGCAGATGGCGGCGTTCTGTCCCGTCATGCAATACCACGCCGAATCCAAGGGCCAGTTCAACCAGGACCGTACGCCCTGGAACGTGGCGGAGCGGACCGGCAAGCCTTGGGTGCTGACGCTGTACAAGCGTTACGCCGGCCTGAGGATGAACCTGCTGCCCTACATCTACGATCAGGCGATCCGCACCAGCCGGACGGGCGTACCGCTCATGCGGGCGATGGCCTTCATGTATCCTGACGATCCGCGCTGCGCCCGGCTGACGCAGCAGTACATGTTCGGCGACGCGCTGCTTGTGGCGCCCGTCGCCGAGGAAGGGCGAACCGTCAAAGACGTCTATTTTCCGGAAGGATGGTGGCTGCCGCTGTTTGGCGGCGAAGCGAGGGAAGGCGGCCGGATGGAGCGGGTGTCCGCCCCCCTCGAGGAAATTCCGGTGTTCCAGAAGCACGACAGCGCCGTAGCCTGGAACCTGCCGGAGGACTACGCGCTGCCGGGGGATGTGGGCAACCGGACGGACGGCTATGTGAACCTCGTCTTCAGCCTGTTCCTCAAGGAGCGCATCGACGATACCTTCGAGGACGACCTCGGCAGCCGCGTACGCATTCGGGCGGAGCGCACACCGGACGGGGCACGCATCCGGCTGTCCGGGCCCTGCGCGGCTCCGGCGACGGTGATCCTGCGCCGGGTGCCCGGCGTCCGCGCGGTGACGGAATCGTCGGACGGCACGGTGCGGCCGCTGCACCGGCATGACGGCCTGCGCCAGCTCGCGACGGGCGGCTACGCCGTACATGGGGGCGATCTTTACATCAAGACCGACGGACGCGGCGGGGAATGGATCGTCCGGTTCGGCGAAGACGAAGATTGATCCTGCGGGAGCAGGCAATCCGGCGTGTTTTGCCGCCGTTGCGGTTTGAAGCGATGTTTGTGTCCGCACCGTGAGGCGGACATCGACGCGGCGGTCGGGGCGGCGCGGGCGGTCTCGCGAAGGCTGAACGGCTGGAGTGCGGTCCGGTTGCGCCGACCGGAATCCGGATGCGTTTGGGGCAATTCCTTCACGATGAAGGAATTGCCCTTTTTTTTTCCGTCCATGCCGGTCGTTCCGGCAGACGAACGTCGAAGATTAAAATAACGCTTAAAGCCAACAGAAAGCGCATACAAGCGGAGCAAAAAGGCGGTGTTCGGTCTTGCTGCGACAAGTCGTCGCGCGGCGCGCCTTGCTGGGTTTATCGGTTCGATTACGCACCGGCGGAGACCGGATTTGCGCCGCACGGCGTCGAGGTGCCGTTTGTGTTCAACCGGCTGGCGGCCGCACGCGGTCGTTTCGGCTATGCGCTGACGCCCGGGGAACAGGCGCTGGCTGCCCGGATGCAGGAAGTGTGGGCCGCTTTTGCGAAGACGGGAAAGCCGGACGCCGCCGGTTTGCCGCCATGGCCGCCCTATACGGCCGAACAGCGTGCCGTAATGGCGTTCGACGTCGCATGCCGCGTCGAGGTCGATCCCGACGGCGACGAGCGGAGGTTGTGGACGTGATTCGTCCGCCATGAAGGAAAGCGAATGGTCGGTTTCCTCCAAAACGCACGTTTTTTTTGATGCCGGGATTCTTTAAGATGAAAATACCCCGCCAGCGAAGGTGGTCGTGTTCATGGCGACGTTCATCACGCGCAGACTGATACAGACTGTCATCATTTTGATCCTGCTCAGTATGATGGTGTTCGCCATTATGCATCTTTTGCCCGGAGATCCGGTGGCGATCATGCTGGGCGACCAGGCTTCGGTTGAAGAGATGGAACGGCTGCGGAGCGAGCTTGGGCTTGACCGGCCGTTGCATGTCCAATACCTGGACTGGTTGTCCGGCCTGCTTCGCGGCGATCTCGGCCGCTCGATCGTCTATAACGAGGACGTCGCCGACCTGGTCAGGACAAGGTTGCCGGTATCTCTGCACATCGGATTGTCCGCTTTCCTGCTCGCCATCGCGATCGGCGTACCGGCCGGCATCCTGGCCGCCCTGAAACGCGGCAGCTGGATCGATTCCCTGATCACGGTGCTCGCCAACGCCGGCATCGCCGTACCGGTGTTCTGGCTGGCCATCCTGGGCATTTACCTGTTCAGTCTGAAGCTCGGGTGGCTGCCCGTACAAGGCTATACGTCGCCGTTTGAGGATTTCGGCCAAAGCCTGCGGCAAAGCGTGATGCCCATCGTGTTTCTGTCGCTCATCACGCTGGCGCAACTGGCGCGCCAGACGCGTTCGGCCATGCTTGAAGTGTTGCGCCAGGATTATATCCGCACCGCACGCGCCAAAGGCCTGAAGGAAAGCCGTGTCATCGTCCGGCATGCGTTGCGCAATGCGCTGATTCCGGTGATCACGTTGCTCGGTCTCGGCCTTGCCCACCTGGTGGGCGGTTCGGTCTTCATCGAGCAAGTGTTCAATCTGCCCGGCATGGGCCGACTGATGGTTCAATCGATCTTCGGAAAAGACTACATCGTTGTTCAAAGCCTGGTGGTCATCATCGCGACCGTCGTCGCGCTCTGCAACCTGGCGGTTGACATCGCTTACGGCCTGATCGACCCGCGCATCCGGCAGAGCCGGAACATGTGACGAGGAGGGATTCCGATGGCTGTCCGGGAGGCGGAAGTCCGCCTTGCCGTTACCGCCGGCGAACTGCCTGCGCGGAAAAGCGGTTTTCGGCGGTTTGTGAAAGCGTTTTTTTCTCGTCCCGCCGTTACAGTCAGTTTCGCGGTTTTGGGGGCGGCTCTGCTTACGGCGATTTTCGCGCCGGTTTTGGCGCCTTACGATCCGAATGAACAAAATCTGGTTGAGTCGCTCCGGCAGCCGTCCGCCGACCACTGGCTCGGGACCGACATGCTCGGCCGCGATGTGTTGAGCCGGGTCATTTACGGAACGCGCATTTCGCTCGCCGTCGGGTTCGTGGTCGTATTTATCGCCGGCGTTCTCGGCATGTCGCTCGGGCTGTTGTCCGGGTATCTCGGCGGATGGGTCGACACCGTGCTGATGCGCATCATGGACGCGATGATCGCCGTGCCGATGATCGTACTGGCCATGGCACTCGGCGCGGCGCTGGGAGGCGGAATCGTCAATGTGATTCTGTCGCTCGGCATCGCCATCGTGCCGACCTATGCCCGGCTCATGCGCGGCCAGGTGTTGGCGGTCAAGCATGCCGATTTCGTCGTCGCCAGCACGCTGATCGGAGCGAGCGCGTTGCGCAACATGCTCTTTCACGTGTTTCCCAACTGCGTGTCGCCGCTTATCGTGCTGATGACGTTGAACCTGGGCACGGCGATCCTGGCCGAAGCGGGGCTCAGTTTTCTCGGACTGGGCATCGATCCGCCGGACCCGTCGTGGGGATCGATGGTGAACGACGGCTATCGGTATCTGCTGTCCAATCCGATGATTTCGCTTGCGCCGGGCCTCGCCATCATGGCCGTGGTGCTGTCGTGCAACATTCTCGGCGATGCCTTGCGCGACGCCTTGGATCCGAGACTTCGCCGTTGATCGGAAATTTTGTGCAGACGGGAGGAGCATCGGGTGGGCCGCCTTCTGGAAGTCAAAAACCTGAGCGTCCGGTTTCGCGTCGACGGCGCGACGATCCGGGCGGTCGACGGTGTTTCTTACCACGTGAACGAAGGCGAAATCGTGGCTTTTGTCGGTGAAAGCGGCTGCGGCAAATCGGTCACCCAATATTCGGTGTTGCAGCTGATTCCAAGACCTCCGGGAGAGATCGTCGGCGGTGAGATCTGGTTCGACGGCGCCGATTTGTTGCAATATTCGCCGGACAGCCGGGAGATGCGCGCCGTCCGCGGCGGCCGAATCGGCATCGTTTTTCAGGAGCCGATGACGTCCCTCAATCCGGTGCTGACGGTCGGCAGCCAGATTGCCGAAGCCGTAATGAACCATCTCGGTTTGTCGAAAAACGAAGCCCGCCGGCGCGCCGTTGAGCTGATGAGAATGGTCGGCATTCCCGACGCCGAACACCGCGTCGACGACTATCCGCATCAGTTCAGCGGGGGCATGCGCCAGCGAATCATGATCGCAATGGCGCTGTCCTGCAATCCGAAGCTCTTGATTGCGGACGAGGCGACGACGGCGCTCGACGTGACGACGCAGGCGCAGGTGCTGGAACTGCTTCGCGACATCGTCAAAAAAACGGGAACGGCGCTCGTGATCGTCACGCACAACCTCGGCATTGTCGCGCGGTACGCGGAACGCGTCTATGTCATGTATGCCGGCAGGATCGTGGAATCGGGACCGACGCGCGACATTTTCGCCCGCCCTTGTCATCCGTATACGGTCGGCTTGTTGAAAGCGGTGCCGCGGCTCGACGATCCGAAAGACCGCAAGCTGGCCACGATCAACGGGCTCCCGCCGGATTTGTCGCGCAAGCCTGAGGTTTGCGCCTTCCTGCCGCGTTGCCCCTTTGCGGCGGACGAATGCCGAGCGCGTCCGGCCCCGGAGCTCCGGGAAGTAGGGCGGGACCATCAGGCAGCCTGTCATGTCCTTCCCGCCGAGGCGGTCTGGAACGACAACCGCTCGGCGTCCGCCTCTGTCCCGGCGCGAACCGGCGATGCCGGCGGCGTCCGGCGGATCGAGGTCCGTGACCGAGGGGAGGCCGAAGGCCGTCCCGCGTTGGATGGGCATAAGCCGACCGAACCCGGCCCGCTTGTCGAAGTTCGCGATTTGCGCATGCATTTTCCCGTGCGGCGCGGGCTTTTTCAGCGCAAAGTCGCCGAACTGAAAGCCGTCGACGGCGTCAGTTTTCAACTTCGCAAGGGTGAAACGCTCGGATTGGTGGGCGAGAGCGGATGCGGCAAAACGACCGTCGCGCGCTGCGTGTTGAGGATGTACGAACCCACCGGCGGTTCCGTTTTCTTCCGGGGAATGGAAATTACCCGCACTCCCCTCGGCAGGCTGCGACCCTTGCGCAAGCACATGTCGATGATTTTCCAGGATCCGTTCGGGTCGCTCGACCCGCGCCAGACGGTCGGCAACATCGTCGGCGAGCCGCTGAAAGTCCACAATCTCGTCAGCAGCCGCGGCGAATACGAAGACCGGCTGGCCGAGCTGTTCCGGCTCGTCGGTTTGGATCCGGCGCTGCGAAACCGGATGCCTCACGAATTCAGCGGCGGTCAGCGCCAGCGCGTCGGCATCGCGCGCGCCCTGGCAAGCGAGCCCGAGTTCATCGTCTGCGACGAGCCGATTTCCGCGCTGGACGTGTCGATCCAGGCGCAAATTATCAACTTGCTGGAAGAATTGCAGCAAAAACTGGGTTTGACATACCTGTTTATTGCGCACGACTTGTCGGTCGTCCGCCACATCAGCGACCGCGTCGCCGTGATGTATCTCGGCAAAATCGTGGAGATCGCCGACTGGCGGCAGCTGTACGACAACCCCCGCCATCCGTACACAAAGATGTTGTTGTCGGCGGTGCCGATCCCGGATCCCGTCGCCGAAGAACAACGCGAACGCATCGAAATCCGCGGCGAAGTGCCAAGCCTGCTCCGCCGCCCGAAAGGATGCGCGTTCGCCAACCGCTGCCCGCTGGCGACAGGCGAATGCGCGGAAACCGATCCGGGTCTGCGGGAGATTGAAGCGGGACACCGTGTGGCTTGTCTGAAAATCTGAATCTGCGAAAGACGAAAGGGGGTCTGCCATGCGAAGCATGCGTTGGTTCGGCGCGGCGTGCGCCGTCTTGCTGGTTTCTGCAGCGGCTTTGGCCGGTTGTTCGCCGTCGTCGGAACAGGAAAACGCGGCCGAGAGCGGCCCGCCGGCGGCCGCGTCGGGCGGGACGCTCCGGGTGCTGATCGGAACCGATGCGACCGTGCTCGGCTATCCGCCGGACATCCGTTCGATCAGCGACCTTATCATGAGTACGACGACGCTGGAGATGCTGGGCCGTTACAATGAAAGTGGAGAGCTTGTTCCTTTTCTTGCCGAGAGCTGGAAAGTCGATCCGCAAAACCGGGTGATCGAAATCCGGCTGAAATCCGGCATCCGGTTTCACGACGGAACCGAATTCGACGCCGAAGCCGTCCGGTGGAACCTGGAGCAATTCCGCCTGGCGAAAAAGCCGATCTTCAACGAAGAGGACACCGAATCGGTCGAGGCCGTCGACAAGTCGACCGTCCGCATCCGCCTGAAAACGTGGGACATCGGCCTGATGGACGTCATCGCGACCGTCGAGATGGTTTCACCGACCGCCGTCCGGCAGCACGGCAAAGAATGGGCGGCCGACCATCCGGTCGGCACCGGACCGTTCGTGCTCGAAAGCTGGCAAAAAGGCGTGTCGGCCCGTTTTAAGAAGAATGAACCTAAATTTCGAAAGCCCATTGTTTCGGTAAAATCACGAGATGTTAGCGCATAACACCCTGTAAATAACAGGGAAGTTCCCAGCCAGACAACTCCCCGTCAG